>Ga0315336_1001613_pt1 | contig 41566 bp, 24 predicted proteins | sample ASW5metaG_FD_204512 | JGI IMG/M metagenome (GOLD analysis project Ga0315336, IMG submission 204512) | Ammonia-oxidizing marine archaeal communities from Monterey Bay, California, United States - ASW #5 | ecosystem: Environmental > Aquatic > Marine > Intertidal zone | place: USA: California... | reverse complement strand
TGCACACTGTAGGCGTAGCCCCCCATGACCATAAACAGGGTCAGCAGACCCATCCAGAGGTGGTACTTCCTCTCGCCGCGCGTGGCCACGTCCAGCGCATCTCTCAAAAAGTCCAGAAAGCGCATCGGTCTTAATCCATGTAGTACCAGAACTTGGGTTCCGTCCCGAGATCCTCCTTGAGCCGGAACACTTTCTTGTTTTCCAGGACGAATCGTATTTCGCTGTCCGGATCCAGGAGATTACCGAAAACCCGCGCGCCGGTCGGACAGGCTTCGACGCACGCGGGCTGTCGCCCCTCCCGTGACCGCTGAATGCAGAACGTGCATTTTTCCATCACTCCCTTTTTTCGCGACCGGTTTCCGAGGTAGTGCTGATTCGGGTTCATTTCCGCCGCGGGTACTTCCGGCTCCGTCCAGTTGAAGCGCCGCGCCCAATAAGGGCAGGCCGCTTCGCAGTACCGGCATCCGATACACCAGTCGTAATCAATGACGGTGATCCCGTCCGGTTCCTGCCAGGTCGCGCCCACCGGGCATACATCGACGCACGGCGGATCGGCGCACTGAAAACACTGGGTTCCGAGATAGAAGTGCCCTTCCGCCGGAACGGGGTGATTGATCTCCGCGGTTCCGTCCTCGAGGTCGAGTTTCCCGTTCTCCAGCTCGAAAATCCGGATGTACTGCATGTTGGATGCCCGGTCCTGATTATTCTCTTTGACGCAGGCATTGATGCATTCGCCGTATCCCCGGCACTTGGAGATGTTGAACGCGTATCCGTAAAGAACTCCCGGTTGTGCCGGAGTTCCCTTGATCTTTACATGGGTGTCGTGCTTGAGGGCGGCGAGCCGCTCCAGGCGTTGAATGGTTTCCTGCTTCTCGCCGTCCGACATCACCCGGTAATTGCCTTTGAAAAACTCGTGAAACTTCAGAAGCGCCTTTTCGTGCGTTTTGGGACTCGAGGTGACGCCGATGGTGGCGCCCGCGGCGGTGGTTATTCCCGCGCCGGTGAAGATGACGCTCAGCGCCTGGCGCCGGGTCAATGTCTTGTCGACGACGCTGTGTTTGGGGGGGGCGCCGCGTTCCGGCACCCGGTCCCGCACCCATCCCGCCATTTTCTTCAAACCGCTTTTCGGTTCATGGTCCGTCATCGCGTGTCTGCCTTCCTTGGAATTGAGGGAGTCGCCGCCGGCCACCGGACATCGAATGCCGGATGATGCGGATCATGGCATCCGGTGCAGTTCATAACCACTCTCTTTCCCCGCCAGCCGGCAAGGCGTTTTCCGTGCGCGCCCCCCGCCCAGTCCCGGGCCTGCTGAAAGTGGCAGGCGTTGCAGAGCTGGTAGGCGTGATCCATGCCGACAGGTTTGTCGCCGCCGAATTGGAGTGTGTCGGGTTGTTCCGCATTGTGGCAGGTGGTGCACTGCATGATTCCGGATTCGGCGTGCTGCATTTCGATGTCGAGATGCATGGTCCGTTCCTCAACTTGTGTTGCCGCCGCCGCCGGAAGCGGTTTCTCGTGGCACTGGGTACAGGGGAACTGGGACAGGGATGGAATTCTCGATTCAACGTGAAACGGAACGCGATTGCTCGTCCACGATGCCAATGCCGGAACGTGGGGGATGCTTTTGAGCTGGCGCAGCTCCTCCCGGTCCGACTCGAGAGATTCGGGGACGCGGTATTCGGGATCGATGGGCTCACCGCCGCATCCGCCGCCCACGATGGCCACAACCAGGGCTCCCATCGCGGCACAGTGGTAGTTTGATATTCGCAACGTATTCAAGAGTCCGGTGAAGAGTGAGCGAGCCGGGTGAAGTATGAACTGTTCTCCTGCGGAACATGACACTGTATGCAATTGATACGTTCCGGGTGGCGAGTCCGGATGGCCAGGGGGGCGGCAGGGCCCGCGTGGCAACTCAGGCAATCGTCGCGCAACCACATTGTATGGGGAATCGGGGGCGGGCCGCCGGGCAATGCCGCGCGATCCAGAAGAGGGGGCGGGACGCTCTTCCATTCGGTGGCAACGAAGTTTTCCATGTCCTGGTCGACGACGTGACACTGGGTACAGTTCTCGAAGTGCGGATGGGGCGTCAACGGGGTGTAGGCGCTATACTCCTCGACGAATCCGCCTCTCTCATGACAGGCGTTACATGACTGCGAAAACGTTTCGTCCGGGGCCACGGGATGGGGTATGACCGGGGGGGCGCCGGCGTAGGCCCGCCTCTGGTAGTAGCGTTCCAGATTCCTGGTTTCCGACTCGTCCGAATCGGATACCGTGAACGACCGGTGAGCGGTGCCGGGGTGGTGCGATGCGCTTTCCGAACGCAGGGTCTGCAGCAGGCTCTCGTGCGGACGCGCGTGAGATTCCCGGGACCGGGCGCGGAGGGACTCCCCGATGACCCACACCATGACCGCCATCACCGCGGCCACTGCCAGGAGCTTCACAATTCTCGATCCGGGATGACCGGAGGGACTCATGCCTTCTCCACTCGCACCGCGCACTTTTTGTAGTCGGGCTGTTTGGAAATGGGACAGAATGCGTCCAGGGTCAGCTCATTGACGAGGAGCGCCTCGTCGAAGAACGGAACGAAGACCTGGCCCGGGGGCGGCCTGCCGCGCCCATCGATCCGCGCCGGCAGGGTGAGGGACCCGCGCCGTGAAACAAGCCGGATGTCTTCGCCGTCACGAATGGATAGCCGCTCCGCATCGGCGGGATGAATTTCCACGTACGAAGCGGGCACGGCCCTGTGGAGGACCGGAACCCGCCGGGTCATGGAGCCGGTGTGCCAGTGCTCGATGACGCGGCCGGTGTTCAGCCAGAAAGGATATTCGGCATCGGGCATCTCCGGCGGCGCCTCGTAGGGGCGCAGCCAGATCCAGGCCCGGTGATCCGGTTTCCCGTAAAAGTCGAACGCGCCCTGGGAGGCGTCGCAGGCCGGATCAAGGGCGGAATTGTACCGCCACTTGGTCTCTTTTCCGTCCACGAAGGGCCACATGATACCCGGTCGGCGGCGCAGCTCTTCGTACGAGCCCATCCGATGTTTGGGGTTGTCGTGAAACCGGGTGTACTCGTTCCAGATTTCCTCGATGTGGGATTCCTCCCGGTATGGAAACCACTTTTCGTAACCCAATCGACGCGCCACTTCGACAATCTGCCAGGTGTCGCTCATTGCCTCGCCGGGCGGATCCACCAACTTGTCGAAATGCTGGGTTCGGCGCTCCGAGTTTCCGTAGAGTCCTTCGCGTTCGATCCACATCGCGGCGGGGAGAATGACGTCCGCCACGTCGGTGGTCGGAGTCGGGTAGACATCGGAAACCACGACGAACCTGTCGTCCTTGAGGGCTCCGTCGCGGTAGCGGGTCAGCTTGGGCATGGTGACCATCGGGTTGGTTACCTGGATCCACATGAAGCGGACGTCACCGCGGTCGAGCGCGCGAAACATCTCCACCGTATGATAGGTCGGCTTGGGGTCGATGTTTTCGGGCGGGACGTCCCAGATTTTTGCGGCGAATTTGCGGGATTCCTCCTTCATGACCACGCCCTTGGGGAGCTTGTGAGTGAGGGTGCCGACTTCGCGCACGGTTCCGCAGGCGCTCGGCTGACCGGTAAGCGAAAACGGGCTGTTGCCGGGCGTTGAAATTTTTCCGGCCAGGAGATGAATATTGTAGACCAGGTTGTTGATCCAGGTGCCGCGGGTGTGCTGGTTCATGCCCATGCACCAGAAGGAGACCACTCTTTTTGCGGGATCGCCGTACAGGCTCGCGAGATACCGGATGTCCTTCGCCGGGACGCCGGAGAGTTCTTCCACTTTTTCCGGGGAATAGTCCGCGAGGAATGCGGTGTATGCGGCCAGGTCGACACCTTCCGCCTCGTCCTTGAACGCGAACCCGTCTTCCAATCCGTACCCGATGTCCGTTTTCCCCCGCTTGAATGCCACGTGCTGCCGGATGAATTCCTGATCAATCCATCCCTGTTCAATGAGTACGTGGGCGATTGAATTCGCAAGGGCAAGATCTGTCTGCGGGCGAAACAGGAAGGAGCGATCCGCGGCCCGGCTGGTTCGGGTGGACCGGGTGGCCAGGTCTATGATCAGAACATCCTTCTTCTTCTGGCGTCGATCTAGGAGACGGGAGAAAAGGACCGGATGCATCTCCGCCATGTTGTTCCCCCAGGTAACGAAGACATCCGCGTGATCAATGTCCTCGTAGCAGCCCATGGGTTCGTCGAGGCCGAACGAGGAGAGAAATCCCGTCACTGCGCTTGCCATGCACAACCGGGCATTTGCTTCCACGTTGTTGGTTCCGATGAGGCCCTTGAAGAGTTTCGAGGCCGCGTACCCGTCGGGAATCGTCCATTGGCCCGAGCCGTACATTGCCACCGAATCCTTCCCATGCGACTCCACGGTCTCTTTCAGCCTGGTGGCCACCAGGTCGAGGGCTTCCTGGATGGGTACTTCGACCATCTCCCCGTTCTTCCTGACCATTGCGTGGCGAATCCGGTCTTTTCCGTATAGCGCCTGGACGGAGTGATATCCCTTTACGCAGCACAGGCCGCGATTCACGGGGGACTCCGGGTCGCCCTTGACGGCCACTGCGCGCCCCGACGCGAGACCGATCAGCAAACCGCAGCCGACCCCGCAAAAACGGCAGGGGGCCTTCCTCCATGAGATCTCCGACTCGTTGCCGTTCGTTTCCGTCCAGGCGGCGAACGTAACACCGGGAACCATCGCCGCGGCCGCGGCCGCGGCGGACGAGATCGCCGCCTGGCGCAGGAATTCCCGCCGGGTAACAGGGGATGGATTCATCGTGCAACCTCCTCTTCCAGTGTCGGAGACACTTCGCCGAAGGTCATGGCCATGGCATACAACTCCGGCTGGTCTTTCAGCGTGGCCTGCAAGGCGCGCTCCTCGTCCTCGGAATCGGTTTCGGTGACGAGGAGAATCACTTCATGGAGATCGGCCCGGACCGCGCTGCATCCCTTCAGGAGATTCAGGGATTCCGAAAGCCGGTCGCATTGACCGGGCGCCGGGTGAATAACGTAGCTGCAAATGGGCATGAACTCTCCTCCTTGTCAAAACGTGTACTGGGCGCTGAGATACGCGAAATCGATGTCTTCACTGGGGCCGGACTCCTTGATGAAGTCTCCCGCGAAGAAATGGTCATAGCCGCCAAGCAGTGCCCAATTCGCGTCGTGGTTGTAAACAAACGTGAAATCAAGTTCCGATCCAATCTCCGTCGCGGAACCTGCATCGCCACTGCGCACCACGCCGCCGCCCGCATTATAGAGGGCGTCATTCGAATCCGCCCGCCAGAAGAAATGGTTTTCAACCTTGACGATGAATTTTTTCCCGGCGACAGGCCAGAGGAAGAGGCCCTGGCTGAAGTCGATGATGTTCTGCCGGCCGACGATGTCTATGTGACCGAGATAGGCATGCCCGAGCGGGAACAGCTGATTGAAAGTTCCCAGGGCGCCTTCGCCGTCGTCTCCGCTTGCGTAATCGAAGCCGAGATAAAAGCGGGGGTTCGCCCACCACTCCTCCACTTTCACTCCACCCTGTGCCGCTACCGCAAAAGCTTCGATGTCCCGGCTGGCATGGGTTCCGAATTGGAAGGCCGCTTCCAACTCCGTGTCCCAGGGGGTTTCAGCGCCTTTCCGCCCCGCCCGAAAACCCAGCGTGTGCCGGCTTTCGGATCCAGTTTTGTCCCCGAAGGTTACATCGCTACTCCCCAGGCCTAGATAATACGCGTCAACTGCGTAGGGTGTTTCCGGGGTTAGCTTGGCCGCGTAGAGGCCGTACAGTTCGCTTCCGGAGAGCACGTCGTTGAAGTCATATTTTTCGACATCCACGATTTCGGTCCAGAAAACGTCGAATCGCCTTTCTTCGAGCGTGGTGATGGCGCGGATTCCATCGAAGGTTCGACGGACATTTGCCCAATCCAGCGGGCTGACAAACCGCTGTCTGCCGAATTGCATCTCCTGCCGTCCGGTGCGGAGCGTCAGGCCTTCGCCCTGGGTGGAGGGGAAGAACAGGTCCACGAAACCATTCTGCAAGGCCAGCGTGTCGACATCCAGGGCGCGGTTTCCGCCCGGTAACGTCCGGTCTCCCAGAATCAGCGAGCTCTTTCCCTCCGCGAAGACCCGGACATACTTCCCGAATTGCGCGTCCCCGTGCAGGCGCAGGCGCAGGAGCCCGTAGTCATCATCATTGTCCGGCGCGAATCCAAAGTTTTCCCAGAATTCCCAACGCAGGCGAGCCTGTCCCCCGAGGCTGAGGGTGACCGATTCGGTTTCGTTCAGCGACAGCCCCTTCAGGCGGTCGCTCCAGGTCTGCACCTCCTCGACCGGCGGATCCTCGTAGCGAAGATTGTGGTACTTCGCGGCGGGAGAAGAGGGGGCTACCGTCCAGATCAGTAACAGGGTAAGAGCGTATAAGAGCGATCTTGATTGCATGCCGGTCATTTGTACCTCCAGTTTTCCTTTACTAGGATATATTATGCCCGCATTTGCAATAGGGAAAAACCTGATTGATTATAGGGTGGGTATCCCGGAGTCTGAGATGCTTCCCGTGGGTGATCTTCGGAAGGAAGGCCGATCAGGATCCTCACGGATGCCAATATTTGAAATCATGAAACCTCCAGTACAAATTGCCGGCCCGCTGCGTACTTTTACGTGGTGCGTTTTGATTTTGCTCTCTCCGTGCGGTAGCGTAGGCGGAGCGGAGCCTTCCGACGCCCGTGAAATTGTACGTCGATCGGACGAACTGCATCGACGGGAGAAGAGTTACGCGACCATCACCATGGTCATTGCCCGGCCGGATTGGACCCGGACCCTGGAAATGGAAGGATGGACGCAAGGCACCAGCAACTCCTTCATGCGCGTTCTGAAACCCAAAAAGGAGAAAGGGGTCACATTTCTGAAGAAAGGACGCCAAGCCTGGCAATATGTTCCGTCGGTGGACCGGGTCATCAAGATTCCACCCTCGATGATGCTTCAGTCCTGGATGGGCAGTGATCTGACCAACGACGATGTCGTCCGCGCCGACAGCCTGGTGGTGGATTACGATCACCGCATCGCGGAGGAAACGGAAGAGGACGGGACCCCATCCTGGATCGTGGAAGCCATCCCCAAGGACGATGCCCCGGTGGTATGGGACAAGGTTGTTTTGAAGATAAGAAAAGAGAACTACCTCGCCGATCGAATCGACTACTACGACGAGGAAGGTGTTCTCGTGAAGTATTATGTTTCCTCGGAGATCAGGAATATTGAAGGCATGGAGCTGGCGACGAAATTCACGATGTACGACAAAACCAAGGAAGGATACAGCACCACGCTGACCTACGACGGGCTGACCTTTCAACCCGAATTGAAGCAGGGTATTTTTACGGTGAGGAACTTGAGGAGGTAGTGTCGGGGGCGGGTTTAGTTTTCGGTTTTTGGTTTTTGGTTTTTGGTTTTTGGTTTTTTGCGTTACTAAACACTACACACTAAAAACTCCCCAAACCAACCTCTCCCTCAACCATGCTCGATCTTCTCACGATTGCCTGGCGGAATGTCTGGCGAAACAAACTTCGATCGGCCCTTTCTCTGTTGGCGGTGGGTTGTTCGGTCACGTTGTTGATGTTTTCGATGGCTTTCCAGCAGGGAAGTTATGCGGAGATGATTTACAATACCGTGCATGCTCGAACCGGCAATCTGCAGGTTCAGCATGTCGACTACTGGCCGGACATGGATCCTGCGAAGCGGTTGGTCCGGCCCGATGAAGTGATTGCGGAAATCGAAAAGATCCCTTCGGTTGACGCTTTCGCCCCTCGGATTCAGACCGCTGCCCTGGTGAGCACGGAAGAGCGCACCTTCGGGGCGATGATCCAGGGCATTGATCCGGTCCGGGAGTTGCGCACATCCACGCTGGCGAACGTAGTCCGTGAGGGAGAGTATTTAGAAGCCGGGGACCCGGAAGGCGCGCTGGTGGGAATCACGCTCGCTTCGAACCTGGGCGCGGGCATCGGCGACGAACTGGTTTTCATCGGCCAGGGCGCGGACGGTTCGCTGGCGGCGGGCAAGGTGATCATCCGGGGCTTGCTCAAGACCGGAATCTCGGAGTTCGACCGCTCGCTGATTGCCGCCAGTATCGAAACGATCGGGGAGGCGTACTCCATGTATGGGGCGGTCACTGAAATCGCGATCCTGTTGAAGAGCGACGAAGATCGCGGGGACGCGCAGGCGGCGCTCGGGGATGGCCTCCGCGCGCGGGGTCGGGATGACGCGGCGGTCCTGGATTGGACGACGCTGATGCCCGGTGTTGAACAGGCGATCCTGCTGGACTGGTGGAGCGCCCACATCATTTACCTCGCCCTGGTGCTGGTGGTCGGATTCGGCATCGCCAATACATTCCTGATGGCGTATCTCGAACGCATTCACGAACTCGGGATCATGCTCGCCCTGGGAATGAAACCCCGCCGGCTATCCGTGTTGGTTTTTTCCGAGTCCGTCCTGCTGATTCTTGCCGGCATCGTTTCGGGGGTAGCGGTCGGCGCCGCCGTGGTGACGGTATTTCATCGGAGGGGAATCAATTTCGGCGATTCGGCGGAAGAGATGTTCGCCGAATTCGGGATGAGTCCGATTATTCATCCGCTTCTCAATGAGCAGGTTCTCCTTTCCGCCGTCGGAATTACCTTCATCGTATCGATGCTGGTCGCGGTATATCCTGCGGCAAAGGCGGCGGGACTCAAACCCATCGAGGCATTGCGCAGGTAGTTTGAACACGCTCCTCAAGATGGCCTGGTTGAATTGTTGGCGCAACAAGCGGCGCACGGCGATTCTCCTCTGCGCCATGACGGCGGGATTGGTGGGGGTGCTGTTTTCGATGGGTCTGATCACGAGTTGGGTTGAGCAGATCAAGGACAATGCGGTGAGGATTTTCGAGGGACACGTCAAGATTCACGGGGTGGAGTTTTTTGATCAGCCGATTGTCGACCACGCATTTCCGCCTCCCCGGACATTGACCGACCGCCTGCGGGAGGATGACCGGGTGGCCGGGTGGTCGGAGCGCGTGGTGGTGGAGGGCTTGTTGTCCACCGCTACCAAGTCCCGGGTCGTCCGGATCGTCGGTTTCGACCCGGAGACTGAACCCGACGTCTCGGTCATTACCAGCGCGGTGGTCGACGGGGAGCCGTTCGGTCACTGGTCCGGACGGGGAAAGCCGGTCTGGGTGGGGCGAAGACTGCTTGACCGCATCGGGCGCGACGTCGGGAAGAAACTGGTCCTGATGTCACAACAATTCGGCGTCAATGAAGTCGGCTCCGGTTCCTTCCGGATCGCGGGCGTTTTCGATTCGGGGAACGGTGCGTTCGATGAAAACCACGTTTACATCCTGCTGGATGACGCTCGTGAGATGCTTTCACTGGAGGATCGTGTCACCGAGGTCGTGGTGCTTCTCGATGACATCGATGAAAGCGATCTCTTCGCGGCGGAAGTGCAGGCGGGACTTCCCGCCGGGGAGTTGTCGGCACGGTCGTGGCGTCTCCTGATGCCGATGGTGGAAAAGCAAATCGAACTGACCGGGCGGATCATGATTCCGTACTATGCCGTATTCTACATCGCGATGGCTTTTGGAGTCCTGAATACGCTGATGATGGCGATCGGCGAACGGACGCACGAAATCGGCGTGATGCTGGCGGTGGGCATGGGGCGATTGCGACTGGTAGCGCTGATCCTGGTCGAAGCGCTCTTCATTGCCCTGGTGGCGGTGGTTCTGGGAACACTCCTGGGATGGAGTATCGTGACCTGGCTCGGCGTTCGGGGCATCGACCTGAGTGCGCTTGCGGAAGGGTTGACATACATGGGAGTTGCGCGGGTGATTTATCCGGGATTGGAGGCGAAGGGGATCCTGGTTGCCGCCGGCGTTGCGTTGGCGGTTTCCGCTTTGTTCTCGCTGTATCCCGCCCTTCGGGCCGCTCACCTCATTCCCGTGGAGGCAATTCGAAAAGAGTGAGGAATACGATTTGCAGACGGAAAGATCCCCGGCCCGGGCGGCAGGGAGTTTCCTGAAAGGTAGACATGGCATTGATTGAAGCAAAAGGAATTACCAAGGATTACCTGGACGGGAAGAACGTGGTGCGGGCGTTGCGGGGGATCGACCTGAACCTGGAGCCGGGCGAGTTCGCCGCATTGGCCGGTCCGTCCGGATCCGGGAAAACAACCCTGCTGAATCTCATCGGGGGGCTGGACTCGTCCACGTCGGGAACGTTGCAAGTTCGAAATGCCGACCTGTCCCGGATTCATCCGCGGAAGCTACACGAAATGCGCTTGCATCACATCGGTTTCGTATTCCAGTCCTACAACCTCATTCCGGTTCTGACCGCACGTGAAAACGTGGAATTCACCATGATGCTGCAGGGCGTTTCGGTTTCGGAGCGCCGGCGCAGGGCCCTGGAAGTGCTGGAGCAGGTAGGGCTCAAGAAGGAGTCGCGTAGGCGCCCCTCTGCCTTGTCCGGGGGGCAACAACAGCGAGTCGCCGTTGCCCGCGCGATTGTCACCAAACCGGCCATCGTCCTGGCGGATGAACCGACGGCAAATCTTGACTCACAGACCGGATCCGAACTTCTCGATCTCATGCGAATTCTGAACCAGGATCACGGGGTAACTTTTCTCTTCTCCACCCACGATCCCATGGTGATGGATTACTCCCAGAGACTGATCCGGCTCCACGACGGTGTGATTGAGACCGACGAGACGAAGTGACCCGGGCGGCGATGAAGCAGCCGGTACCCGCGGAACACAAAGAATGACACGGCCAACAAGGACAGGAATTTCGCCGATTCTCCGGACATTTCTCCCGGTGCTTTTCGTCGCGCAGCTCGCGCTCGCGGACAGGCCGGAGTTTTCAGGGTTCTACAAGAATTTCCTGTCGTTGAAGCAGGTTGGCGACAGTTTCGGTAACCTGGGTCTGACCGACGAGGAGTGGGCGCTTGACGATCTGCAGCGTTTCCTCCTGAAGGCGGAATACCGCGCATCGGAGCGGCTGGAGTTTCTTGTCCACTATGAGCTGAGGGCACGATGGGGCGAGACGGAGCGGATCCGAAACAGGTTCGAGGTCCTCGACCCGATTCTTCCCGCCACCGGCGGACTGTTCGGCGGACGGCGTCCCCGGTACCTTGATCTGGATTCCGTACTGGTACAGGAGAACTCGTTTACCCTTGAACATGGCCTGGATCGCGCGCAGGTACGCTGGTTGACGGATCGTCTCGAGGTATCCGTCGGGCGCCAGGCGGTGACCTGGGGTTCTTCTCTGATCTGGACTCCAACGGATCTCTTTGCCGGGTTTTCGCCAACCGAAATCGATCGCGATGAAAAGCTCGGAGTGGATGTGATTCGTACCCTTTGGACGCCGGAGGGTGAAAGGTACGTAGATTTGATATTTGAACCCCTTGATGAATCCGCGCCGTATCAAATGAAGTGGGAAGAGTCATCCCTCGCCGCCCGGGCCGGTGCCTCGGTTGGAGAGTATGAAATCTCCGCCCTTGGCGGCCAGGTCGCGGGTGACGGGGTGGTGGGCGCAGACTTCACAGGATACGCGCGTGACGCAGGGTTGCGAGGGGAGGTGGTATATTCTCACGTGCGGGAGAGCGACCAGCGGGATTATTGGCGCGCGGTCATCAGTATTGATTATGGATTCGCGGCCGCCTGGAACCCGTATGTTGCCGCCGAGTACTTCTACAACGGGTTGGGTACGGATGACCCGGATGATTATGTGGAAAGGCTTTCGGAGTCATCCGTCCAGAGAGCATTTGTCCGCGGGAACGCGTTCAACCTGGGGCGCCACTATCTCGGAAATATTGTCCAGGTTACACCAAGTGCCCTGTGGGCGCTTCAGGCCACTACCTTGATCAATCTTGTCGACGGGAGCGTGCAGGAATTTGCGACGGCCACACGATCCCTGTTCGAGAACATGGACCTTCAGGTCGGCGTGAACGTGGGAATCGGGCCGTCCGGAACGGAATTCGGCGGATTCTCGGCGGACCAGTTCGGGGTTGAATTTCGTTCCCAGGATCTGGTTTTCATGTTCCTGAAGGTTTACTTCTGAACCGCCTGCTCACTGATCCAACCGGTCACTACCGGTAATCGCCCGGTTCTTGAAATTGACCCGTCGTGACTGTTCCGTTTGCGTCCCGGATTCGTCGATATACTGAATCACCACCGATACCGACCACACATCATTTCGCAATCGTGCTCCCGAGGTTTTCGTAATCTCCGGCTGAAAATCCCCGCGGCTGTTCGAATTCACGTACTCCAGGACGGCCGGATAGATGCTCGTAAACGGGTAGTGGTACGGCCGGGGATTCAAGGGCGGTTCGATGCCGAATATTTGCAGGGCCTGTTCCCAGATCGAATATCCCTCCCGCACATCGTAGACGGTTGCCAGTTCCAGGATATACCCTTCGCCTTCGCAGGTGGTGCATTCCTTTTCAATCTGCAGCTTCCCGCTGCCTCCGCATCGCGTGCACAGCGGCTTGTTTTTCCCCATGCTCGTGGAATTCAGCTTCCACTCCTGGCGGCCGGATCCTTTGCACTTGGGGCAGTTTTCCTCCCCGCGTTCGATTCTGCTCCCCTCGCAGGTGGGGCACTGATTCCGGGCGTCGGGCTCTTCCCGGGACGTGACTTCCACGGCGCGCCATTGAGCCGCTGTGTACCCGATGGCGGCGATACATGCCACGAGGACAGCCGCCACGATAATTTGTTTCATCCGTTCCATGTCGAACGAATCTCTCCCTCTCTTCCCCTATTGAACCCGCAAGCTGTCGAAACTCAGCTTGCCGACAATCAAGGCGTACGGAATGCATTCTCCGTGTCCGAACGGCCCCAAAGACAATCTGCCGATCGGCGCCGGGGAGCGCCTGACGAATTTGTAGACAAACCATGCCACGGTCGCGTTCACCGGGGAGACTTGCTCATCTTCCGTGCAATATACCAGCAGGACCCTGCTCCGGGGAGTAAAATCCAGCAAGTCATTGTCCGCCAGCGCGACCCGGACAGGGTGGTTCACGTCGGTTTCCACCGCGTTGATAAATTCAGGCTTGAAGCTGTCCCGCCATTCGGCAGGAAGGTTGGATTCGATCTCTCCGATATCCTTCTCCCGGTCGAACAATTCCGGGATGAGGGTGTCGTAAGGCGGCAGAAAGACTTCACTCAAATCCGTGTAGAGGTTTCCATACACCGACTGGTAGCCCAGCAGGACATACGGCAGGTATGCACGCGAAGGATAGAGTGGATTCCCGGTCGTGAATTCGAATTGGACGCCGGAGACGTCGTAGGGTCCCGAGCCGGCGACGGTCATGGTGATGTTGAATTCGGATGCGTGGTTCGTTTCGATCTCTCGCAGGGTCGCCATCACCGCGTGCCCGCCCTGGGAATATCCGGTAAGAAAAATCTGCCCATTGAGCGGGATGCGAGCATAGTTCATGAGGTTCCGGGTCGCGCGCAGCAGATCAAGGGACGCGCTCGCCTCTGTTGCGGCGTGGACATATGGATGGAAGTCGGGACTGGCCCCGAATCCAAGGTAGTCCGGGAGCATCGCCACATAGCCGTCGGAGGAGTAGGCGAACCCGAGGATCGTTTCAAAGCCGAGGTTGGAGGGGGCACGATCATCCTCGGTAAAGGTTCCGTGATGATACGACACCATCGGCGCCCGTTCCTCCGACCCAATCGGCACGCTTACGAATCCGGATGCCATCGTTGGGTTCCCCTGTCCGTCAATGGTGTGATACACGACTCGAAACCCCGCGACATCGTAGCGCGTCACCACCAGGCTTCGAATCAGGCTTTCCGGAAGATCACTCGCGAAACTGATGACGTCCTGCAGGATATCTTCAGAAGTTCGTACCTGAAGCAATTCGACAGAGATTACATCGCCCCGATTCTGCGCCGTCGCCGTGAAAGGCGACAACAGGGCGATGACGATGGCGAAACGGTAGATATACTTCATGTCCGGAAGGTTCCTTTTTCTCAAATTGATTTTCACTATACACCCTCTGCCGGGAGATGGCCATATTCGAAAAATTGCAATTCGCCCTCCCGGTGCCGGGACAAGGTGCGCTGCAGTCGGCTCAGTACCCCGTCAAGTCGGGTCGGGATCTTTCTCCTCGGCCCAGATTGCACGCATTTCTTCACTGTTGCCGAGTAATTCCTTGAGTGTTCCCGTGGCCTCGATTCTGCCGTCCTTCAGAACAATGATTTGATCTGCGCGGCGGAGCGCCTCTTTCCGATGCGTTGCCACCAGGCACGTGGTGTTGTCGACGGCAAACAGCTGGCGCCAGAGTCGCTGTTCGGTCTCAACGTCCAGCGCGCTCGAGAGGTCGTCGATTACGTTTAAGGATGCTTCCCGAATGATCATCCGGGCCGCCGCCCCCCGCTGAACCTGGCCGCCGGACAGCTTGACGCCGCGGGTTCCGACCAGGGTGTCGAGACCGTCTTCAAGTTCTTCGATGTCGCTTTCCAGCACCGCCAGCCGCACCGCCCGTTCCAGGGCCGCGGGTTCGTCGGGGAGCCCGAGTTGAATGTTGTACCGCAGCCGGTCGCTGAAAAGTCGCGGTACCTGTGGGGTGTAGGCGCAGTTCGGAGGAATCATGAAGGAGGAAGGATCCTCGACGTGCTGCCCGTTCCAGACAATCTCCCCGGAGTCTTTGGGAATCAACCCCAGTACGCTTTTCAAGAGGGTGGATTTTCCCGCGCCGATTCTGCCGGTGATCACGTTCAGGGTGCCGGGGCGAATGGACAGTGAAACGTGTTCGATCCCTGATGTGGACGAGGGGTACCGGAAGCACAGGTCCTTGATTTCAAGCGATTGAAGAACGGCCGAGGCATCCCGTACGGGTTGTACAACCTCCGGGAATTCCCCGTTCAAATAGAGCGGCGCCGGTTTCAAAAGTTCACGCGGATCCAGGCCGCGGACGAGTTCTCTGAGCCGGTCGAACGAGACGCCGACTCTTCGGTGCTGGGCCAGCATGCGTCCGAAGAACCCCATGCCGGTGGAAATACGGGGAAGAAACGTGACGAACAGCGAAAAATCGCCCACCGTGAACGTTCCGGACCGCATGTTTGCCGCCACCATGAGCAAGGTGATTCCGGTGGCGATATTGATCATGTTCATATTTACGGACTCGAGGAGCTCGGTAAAGAGCGTATCGCGAAGCGCGGCTTTCCGCCGCGATTCGTTGAGCACTTCGAACCGGTCCAGAACCGGTTCTTCTGAATTTGTCACCTTGACGGCCTGGATGGCGCCGAAGAGCTCGCCGATGTACCCGGTAACCCGGCCCGCGGCCCGACGCCTCTCTTTCCGGTAATTCCGGATGCGGTTGCTCATCGACTGCACCACGATCATGATCAGAACCATGGGAATAAGAATGATGGCGGTCACTGTCGGCGCGATGGAGAACATGAGTCCCAGCGACACCAGGGCGAACAGCAGCATGCCGGCAAAATCCGTCCAGAATTCCAGGTAGGCGATGAGTTCCCGGGTGTCTCCCCGGAGACGGCTGATCGCCTCGCCCGGAGATCCGGGGAGGGTCCGGACGCCGGGGCCGCCGGCGATCCACTCGATGCTGTTGCGTCGGATCAGCGAATTGAGTTCCAGGTCGATGGTAAAACGGACCCAGTTTCCCGCCGCCATGGTTCCAACGCCGCCGATTCGAAGGCAGACGAGGATCGCCAGCAATGGCCACGGACCGAGTTGAACCGTCGCCTGGCCGGTGATGCTGTTGAACAGCTCGCGGACCACCAACCCGGCTCCCAGCGGCCACAGGTGAATGATCATCCACAAGGAAGCGCAGAGCATGAAGTACCAGGGACGGTACAGAATCATTCGCCCTAGAATTTTGAATGTGCTCATGAGAAGAGCACCTCCGATCCGGTCCTGAGCAATTCGGAAAACCTGGAGGCCGGATCGCGTTCCAGCTCATCCCGCGGCCCATGTTCCCGCACGCGTCCCTCCTCCAGAACCAGGATTTCGTCGGCGCGTCGAACGGTGGAAAGCCGGTGGGCAATGACGATGCCGGTCCGGTCTTTCAGAAGACGTTGCCACGCGGTCTGCAACAGGGCCTCCGAGGCCGGATCGAGTCTCGACGACGGCTCGTCGAGGATGACCAGGCCCGGATCTTTCATGAAAACCCGGATGAACGCGAGGAGCTGCGCTTCCCCTGCCGACACTCCCTGGCCTCCCGAATGGAGCATGGTATCCAGTCCGGATGGCAGGCGATCCAGCCAGGCTCCGATCCCGAGTTGATCCACCACGGATCGAATCCTGTCATCTTCAATTTTCCGGTTGAAGAACGTAATGTTGTCTCGGACCGTGCCGTGGAACAGCTGGACATCCTGGGTAACCAACCCGATGCGGTGCCGAAGATCGGAAATTTCGAGGTCCCGTACGTCGTGACCACCCACTCGGACGGCGCCCCGCCGGGTGTCATACAGCCGGAAGAGCAGCCGCGTAATCGTCGTCTTCCCGCTGCCGGTCTTTCCGATGATTCCCACCACCCGGCCCGGGGCCAGGTCCAGGGTTATGTCCCGCAGCACCGGCACCGATTCCCGGTATTCAAATGTTGTGTGGTCGAACTCAACGCGGAGGGGACCGCCGGGCAGGCGTTTCACGCCATCTTCCGGAAGAGCGTTCTGCATGTTCATCAGCTCATTTACACGGGCAATGCTGGCGCCGGCATTTTGTAGATCCTGGAGCTGGCGGGTGAGCTGCATGACGGGCATCCGGAGCATCTCGGTGTAATTGAAGAAGAGAAAAACGGTGCCGACCGAGATTGCGATGCTCCGGTGCAGGTGGACCCCGACCCCGATGGCAAGAACATTGGCAAGGGCGAACAGCAGCATCAGGGCGAGATATATGCACGAGCGAAGCATCCATGACTTCCGGCTCAGGTGAAAATTGGCGCGATTGCGCCGGTAGAAGCGGTCCAGGACGTACCCCAGTCCGCCATTGGCGCGCAGGTCATCGAGCGCGGCCAGCTTCTCCTCGAGCAAACCGAAAAATTTCGCCCGGGCTTCCTGCTGTAATTGAAACACCGGCATCGCGAAATCGCGAAGCTTGATGAGGAGAACAAAGGTCACCACCGCGAACAGGGCGAGGCCCCCGCCCACGACGACGTTTTCTCTCAGGAGCAGAATGAGCACCCCTGCGGTCAGCAAGACGCTCCCGAGAATCTGGATCATGAACTGGGAGAAAAAGTTCGATAGATTCGTTACATCGCCGTCGATACGCTCGATCAACTCCCCCGGGGTCCGGTTGTTGTGAAATCCCATGTCGAGCCGGATGCAGTGTCCCGCAAGATCCCGGCGAAGTTCGTTGGTCGACGACCAGCCGATGTCCGCCCCGAGATAGGTCGCGCAGGCGGAAAACACCTGGTTGGCCACCGCGAGAGTCAGGTAGATCAGCGCCGTCCATCCCAGTACGTCCAGTTCGATTCCGGCCCGGGCGGAGTCAATGAAGTAGCGCAGTATCTGCGGTCCGGCCAACTGGAGCCCGATACTTGTGAAGAGAGAGATGCTGAGCAGGATTGCCTTGACCCAGTGCGGCCGCAAATACCGGTTCAGCAATCGGGCATATTCGAAAATGTCCGTATGTGCTTTAAGGGGCAAAACAATCGTGTCGACATGCCGGAGCGCCTGCGCACCTCACAATGCTCGGCGGAGCCGGCCCGCTACGTCAGCGTGATTCCGCTGCCTCCACCTCCGATGGGGCCTGGCTTGTCAATCGACGGAACGACGATTCTCGAGGCTTCCTGCCGCTGCATTTCCCGCGCTTCCTCAACCATTCGATCCACCGCTTCCTTGATGGCTTCGGGAAATTTCGACAGGGCATCCGCGAGGGAATCGGCTTCGATGTGGGCGGTTACCGGAAGCACCCCGGCGCGAGACATCAATTGGGTCTGCGCAACATATTTCGTCTGGCGGGTTTCATCTGCCGAGCCGTCCACCTTGATCGGGGTCAGGACCTGAATCGAGGCCGCTTTCAGGTCGGTGATCATTTCTTCGCGGTAGAGGCCGGCTTCGTCGACCGAGATGTTGTCCAGATTGATTTTTTCTGCGTCGCTCATGGCGGAATCCTTTGTGCCTGATGAATTAAAACGGAACATTATACGGGAATAGACCGGAGGGCTACAGTTTATTTTCGAAGTGGGTGGTTGCCGGGATCTTGAAGCGTAGTCAACGAGGAAGCGCTTCGAATCGCGCGGCATGGACAACGCGCGCCGATTCGGTTTTTCGCAGAATCTGATGGCGCTTCGCGCGGCGGGAGCCCACACTGAACCGTGATTCACGACTCCCCCTCATGCCGGTAAATCGACATTTTCTAGGATACGATACGCCGCAGATTCATGCGGTGTGCCGGTTCCTGTTGCCGGACCGGATTGCCGCGCCCCCCGAGATGGACTCGACGCTCCTGGTGGTGCCGACCCGGAGGGCGGGGAGGCGAATCAGTGAGCACCTGGCCGCCGCTTGCGAAGAGCAGGGAACCGGGCTGTTTCCGCCCTCCCTACGCTTGCCCAGCGAATTGGTACGGCTCGATACCTCCCTCGCCGCTTCCCCCGCGCTGGTATTGGCGGCCTGGGTCCAGGTGCTTCGGAACGCCGATTTGAGCCGGCTTGCCGCGCTCTTTCCGGATCGACCACCGGATCAAGGCTCGTCCTGGGCTCTTTACGTTGCCGATGTAATTCAACGACTGCGGGGCGAACTGGCGGAAGGTGGGTTTCTGATTCGCGATATCGTCTCGACGTTTGCGGAAGAGTTGTCCGAACTGCACCGGTGGCGGAACCTGGCCAGCCTGGAGGCGGCATACCTTTCCCTGATGGACCGGACCGGATTTACCGATCCCTGCGACGCGATGGTGGCCGCCGCCCTGGCCCCGGTGATTCCGCCGGGAATTTCGCGCATCGTGGTGGCCGGCGTCCCGGACCTCGCTCCGATCGTCGGCCGACTCCTCTCGCGTCTCAGCGAGAATCATTCCATCGATCTGCTCATCCATGCCCCGGAATCGCTTGCGCATCTTTTCGACGCATGGGGCAGGCCGAACCCGGGCGACTGGAGTACCGGGATCCTGGAAATCCCGGAAGCAAGCCGGACCATCAGGCTCGCGGCGAACGAAGCGGCCCAGGCCGGCGCCGTGGTGCGGCTTCTTGACGAGTCCGATCCGGAACGCACCGTTGCGATCGGGGTTCCGGATGCGAACATTCTGTCTCCGTTGCGCGATGCGCTGGAGCGATCGGGGTATACGCCTTTCGACCCGACCGGCAGGGCCTTTCGGGACCACGCATTGTACCACCTCCTGGAGGCCTGGAGCGGCCTGGTTTCGGTGGGGGACTATGCATCCCTGTCCCGGTGGATGAGACATCCTTTTTTTCTCCGGTATTCCGGGAATCGTGATGTCTGTGTTGCCTCCGCACTGGAGCAACTGGATACCCTGCAGAACAGGCATCTTCCCTCGGATCTCCAGGCGGTGATCCGAGCACTCGACCAGCACGAAGAGTATTGCAGGGAGTCGGGGCGGGAGAATGAGTTCCCGGATTTGGCCCGATCCATCGGACTCATTCGTGAACGCATTCGCGCTTTCGAACAAGGATCCGGAACGGATTCGTTGCGGGAGTTTCTTCGGGAGATTTTCCAGGACATCGACCCCATGCCCGATTCCGCGGGAGCACAACTTTTCTCCGATGCGGCGGAGCTTGTTGTCTCCGGGTTGCGGGACGTTTCCGTCGCCGAGCAGTCCGGACTGCTCCAACCCGGGAACGACGGACTTCGCCTGCTGATTCATTGCCTGAAGGATGCCGAGATGTTCGCCCGACGGGCGGATGAGGAACTGGTGCTGGAGGGCTGGCTGGAAGTGCCGTGGTCGGATGCGGAGTGCTTGATTCTGGCCGGCATGAATGACGAGGTCGTTCCGTCGGGGTTTCGAGGGGATCCTTTTCTTCCCGAATCGCTTCGCAGCATGCTCGGGTTGAAGCATGGGGAGGAACGGCTTGCCCGCGACGCGTTTCTTCTCGCCGGCCTGATTGCATCGCGCCCCGTACCCGGCGGCGTAACCATTCTCTATGGTAAGACGACGCGATCCGGTGACCCGCTCAAACCGTCCAGGCTCCTTTTGCGCTGTCGGGATGAAGAACTGCCGGCACGGGCAACGCAGCTTTTCGGCGAGGCGGAGGTAGCGCGTGAAGATGTTCCGCCCTCCGTTTCGTTTCCTCTGAACATCCTTGCCGCCCGCGACGCGGGGGCGTCGGACCCGCCGGACCTGGTTCACGTGACTGCGTTCGCGGCCTACCTGGGCTGCCCCTTCCGATATTACCTTTCCCGCGTTCTGGGAATGGATGAACTCGACGACAGCAAAGTGGAACTGGATGCCCGGGACTTCGGAATCCTGGTTCACCATGCCCTCGAGCAGATGGGGCGCTCCGAGGAATTGAGGATCAGCGCGGATGCCGCGGCGGTGGGAGAATTTCTCGCGGAATCCGCGGAACGCTTTGCCTACGGCAGATATGGTTCAGATCTGCCCCTGTCGGTGGAAATCCAGCTGCGTTCCGCCACCGAGCGGCTCCGCGTGGCGGCTCAAGTCCACGTCTCGGAACTTTCGGAAGGGTGGGAGATTCTCGATGTCGAGAGGCGGGTCGAGGGCGAAATCGAGGGACTGACCGTCGTGGGCAAGATCGACCGGATCGACCGCCATCGCGAAACGGGTGCCTTCCGGCTGCTGGATTACAAATCATCCGAGACCGCGGATCCCGCCGCCAAGGCTCATATCGGCGGGCGCGATCCGGAGAGTCGACCCTACGCCGCCGTCACCCTGGATACCCGGCAGGGCACCTGGCGCAGTCTTCAATTGCCTTTGTACCGAATGTTACTGGAGCAGGAGGGCTTCGGGGAAGGGGTGGGGATCGGCTACTTCAATCTGCCCAAAGCGGTGATGGAGACCGGCGTTTCCATGTGGGAGGGTTTCGATGAGAAGCTTCTCGACCGCGCGGCACATTGCGCTCGTGGCGTCATCCGCGATATCCGGTCCGGTCGCTACTGGCCACCCCGGGAATCCGTAAAGTACGACGACTTCGAACGACTGTTTCCCGCAGCCTGCGAAGAGTGCGTGGATCCCGCATCCCGGGAGATGTTGACGCCTCGAAAAGAAGGAGGCGCGGTATGACCTCCCCGGAAAGATCCCGAGTGAGGGAGTTGGGGCATCTTTGCATTCCCGCGTCGGCTGGTTCCGGGAAGACCTTTCGGCTTGCCCACCGCTACATCCAACTCCTGGTGAACAAGGTGCCACCGGAGCGCATTGCCGCGATGACTTTTTCCCGGAAAGCGGCGGGGGAGATCTTCGACACCATCGTGAGACAGCTTTGCAAGGCGGCTGACCGGGAGGAAGACGCTGCGGAGGTGTCCGAGCACGCGAATGTTACCGGCCTCGGTCCCGGCGACTACCTGGTTCTTCTGCGATCACTTCTGGACTGCATGGATCGGCTGCAGGTCGGGACGCTGGATAGTTTTGCGGTCCGGATCGTGCGGTCCTTTCCCCTGGAATTGGGAATCACCATGGAATTTGAGGTGATGGAGACGGGAGGTTCGGTTGCCAGGGCCGCTCGAAACGAAGTTCTGCGGGGAATCCTGGAGCGGCGGAACCTGGATCTCTCTTCGCAGGAGGCATTTCTTCAATCTTTCAAGCAGGCAACCTACGGGCAGGAACAAAAAGGCCTCGGCCGATCGCTGGATCGCTTCGTGGATGATTTTCATTCCGAATTCAGGGCCTTGCCGGTGGAATCGGGATGGGGCGTGCAGGAGACCATATGGCCGGGTTCGTCTCCCTGGTTGAATCCCGTCAAGAACCTCGATGTCCATGTACGGTGCATTCGGGAATTCGCGGCGTCCCGGGATTTCAAGGAGCGGGTGGCAAAGAAGTGGTTCGAGTTTGCCGACGCGGTGACGGTGTATGTCCCGGGCTCTCCCTGGTCCGGTGCCATCAAGTACATGATGGAGAGGCTTCTCCCGGTCACGGAAGATTTGCAGGCGGGTCATGCCAAGGTTCGATTGTTCACGACGGACTGCGAGTTGAACGCCGATTTGTGCAGGGCGTGCCTGGGTCTCGTGACGCACGTGATGTGGTGCGAGATCCGGAAAAGCCTGGAAACGACAAAGGGGGTTTTCCAGGTCCTCCGGAGGTTCGAGGCGATTTACGACGAGCGGGTGCGAAAGCGCGGCCGGCTCACATTTGACGATATCCAATTCCTGTTGAGCCCGAACACCCCTGCCGGGGGAGGAATGCCGCTGAGCGGAATTCCCGGCGATGACAGGTTGTACATCGACTACCGGCTCGATGCGCGCCTGGACCACTGGCTACTCGATGAGTTTCAGGACACCAGCGATCTACAATGGAGCGTGCTGGAGAATCTGATCGATGAAGTCGTCCAGGATCCATCCGGGACCCGGACGTTTTTCTACGTCGGGGATGTGAAGCAGGCCATCTATGGATGGAGAGGGGGGAATGCCCGTCTCTTCGATCAAATCAAGAACAGATACAAGAAAACCATCGGCAAGGAAGTTCTGAAAAAATCGTACCGGTCGAGCCCGCCGATCATCAAATGCGTCAACGCGGTGTTCTCATCGCTCCCAGCGGATCAGTTATTAGAAAATACGCGGGCCCGTTGGGCGGAGGCGTGGGAGGACCATGAAGTTGCCGCAGGTCATGTTCCCGAGGATGGCCTCGTATCATTGGTGTCCCCCGCGGCGGAAACCGGCCGATTCGATCTGGCGGCGGCAATTCTGCAGGAGATCGATCCGGTTGCGCGCGGACTCACGGTCGCATTGCTGGTACGGACCAACGATGAGGGAACCGAACTGGTTTCATTGCTTCGCCGGACCTGTGAAGGAATGCCTATCGTACACGAGGGGCATGCCGGCGTCCTGGACAACCCGGTGGTCAATGCCCTGCTTGCCCTGGTCAAGGCGGCTGCTCACCCCGGTGATGTGTTTGCCTGGAAGCATGTCCGCATGACGCCCCTGGGCAATGTCGCGCAGGATCGTGGACTTACCCGCGAGACTCTGGCCCAGGCGGTGTTGGGGCAAGTGCATGCGACCGGTTTTCGGGGAGTCTGCCGGGAGTGGGGCGATGCGCTGGCAAAAATTGTGGTCCTGGACGAATTCGGTCGCCGCCGGCTCGACGATCTGGTTGACGCGGCAGGCGAGTTCGATGCCGGAGGCTCCCGCGATGCGGGATCGTTCCTGGATTTCATGGTGAGTTACACCTTGCGGGAAGGTTCATCCAGGAATGCGGTTCGCGTGATGACCATTCACCAGGCAAAGGGACTCGGTTTTGATGTTGTAATCCTGCCGGCCCTACAGGGACGACCGATTCGAGGCGGCGGCCGCGCCGATGTCATTACCGCTCACGATGTTGAATCGGAGAACCCCCGGTGGACCCTGCAGATGCCCCGCAAACTCGTGGCCGAGAGCGATGAGGTTCTCCGCAATGAACTGCAACGGCACGAGGAAGAAAAAGGTTTTGAAGCGTTGTGTGTCCTGTACGTGTCCATGACCCGGGCCCGGAACGCGATGTACATGATTGTAGACCGTCCGAAGTCCACCACCACCGCCTATCCGGCGGCAAACTTTCTCCTGGATCAGCTCGAAGATTCGGGCGTCAAGGGTGGAGACCCCCCGACGGCATTCGGGGACCGGCCCGCGCACTGTCACTACGCGCGGGGAACCTGGGATTGGTATCACTCTTATCCCGTCCAGGCGTCGAACCCCGAGCCCGGCATTTCAACGCCGTCCCCCACCGGCAAAAAGAGCGTGAGGGCGGTCCCGCCGGGCGCGATGTCCCGGCATGTCGACGGGCAGTATCCCTTTGCGGATGCGGCAGAGGATGAGCGGCAACTCGGGTTGGCGATTCACAGCCTGTTCGAGCAGGTCGAATGGCTGTCGGAATCCGATGTCATGGAGACGATCGCATCGTGGAAGGAGACGGCGCCATTTCCGGGCGGGGTTAGTGAAGCGGCGGCAGACCATTTTCAAGCTGCTTGCCATGCCGGCGAAGTGAAGGCGTTGCTGGAAGGACCATCCCGGGGCCGGGTCGTGTGGCGTGAGCGGCCCTTCCAGGTGATGTGGGACGGGGAACTTCAGTCAGGGCGCTTTGATCGCGTGGTGGTTCATTCGGATGAAAGCGGTGTTGCGCAGAGCGCATCCATTATCGATTTCAAAAGTGTCTCCGTGGGCGGAGGCGAAAACCTCTCCCGTATCGCGGAGTCCCATCGCGATCAACTGCTTCACTATCGACGCGCATTGTCGAAGTTGCTCTCGGTAAGCGAGAAGAAGATAGAATGCAGCCTTGTTTTTACTTCAGTCGGCAAGGTGATCGATCTGCCCGCGAGTACTACGTAGTACACTACGTAGGGTTGGCGGGAGGCGGCCCGCGCAATCACACCGCGGAACTTTTTTGCGCCTTCCCCGGTTTTTTCACCATTTTCTTTTAAATCGGGATGAAATCTTACGCTGTCTTGACTTCAAGGGGGTCATTGATGACAGTCTGCGCCCATGATTCGGGCCAAGGTCATAGGCGCCGGCGGATACGGCGGGGTAGGAATTACGGAGTTGTTACTGCAACATCCGGAAGCGAATCTGGTTTGCCTTGTCGCAAAGAACGACGTGGGAATCAGGATGAGTGAGCTTTATCCCCACTTGACCGGATATTGTGATCTTCCCCTTCTTTCACCCGAAGATCCGGAGGCGGACGAACCGGTCGATATCACGATCTTCGCGACGCCGGACGGCGTTGCCATGTCATCGGCGGCGGAGATCGCGGCGCAGAAGAGCCGCATCATCGACTTCAGCGGTGACTTCAGATTCCCTTCGGCCTCCTGCTACCGCGAATACGCCGAGCGGATCGGGCGGGACGTGGAGCACAAGGCGCAGGAGCTTCTTCCGAATACGGTATACGGCCTGCCCGAGTTGCGAAGGGAAGAAATCAATGAGGTGACCCCGATTGTCGGTAATGCCGGTTGTTTCGCCGTCAGCTGCATCCTCGGGCTTGCGCCGGCGGTGAAGTACAAGCTGATCGAGCCGGATACCATTATCTGCGACGCGAAATCGGGTATTTCCGGCGCGGGCAAGAAACCGAATCCCGCCTTTCATTTTCCTGCGCGCTACGAGCAGATCAACGCTTACCGGTTTTCCGGGCACCAGCATGTGGTGGAAATCGAGCAGGAATTGAGCACGTTGTCCGGCTCCGAGATTGCGATAACGTTCACTCCACAGGTCATCCCTGCCTGCCGTGGCATTCTTTCGACGCTTTACGCCCGTCTGGGAGAAGGGGTGAATCTCGCCAAGGTGATGGATGCGTACAAAGTCTTTCATAAGGACAACCACTTCGTGCGTATTTTCGATCGTGACACCAGTATCGGGACGATGCACGTTCGAGGTTCCAACTACTGCTTCCTCACTGTCGACGTCGACGAGCGGACCAGCCGGCTGCGGGTGGTGTCGCACATCGACAACCTCGTCAAGGGGCAAGCCGGCAACGCAATTCAGAACATGAACCTTATGTTTGGATTGGATGAGGCCGTTGGCCTGGACCGTCCGGGACAGTATCCCTGACGTCGTTTCTTTTCCAAGATGATGTCTTTCGTGCGGTTGCTCATGCAGCGACAGGAGGTTTGGTATGACGAAACGATCGGTAGAATCAATCATAAGAAACGTGATGTCGTACACATTGGCCGTCGCGTTTGGCGGCATGGCAACAACCGTTTTCGCTGGGCCGATCGAGACCGTCACAACCACGAACGATTCCGGCGCAGGATCTCTTCGGCAGGCCATCACGGACGTGGCTGCCGGCGGGACGATCAACATCACCGCCACCGGGACGGTCAGTGTGGCGAGTGTCATGTCCTTCGACAAGAGCGTGACGATCAACGGTCCCGGGGCAAATGTTTTCATTCTGGATGCCGGAGATTCCAGCCAGATCATGCGGATCGGTTTGAGCACCCTGACGGCCACAATCCGGGACATTACGTTTCAGGACGGTTCCGCAAACACGGAAGAACTCTTCGGCTTTACCACGGCGGTTGCCGGCGGCGGCGCCATCCGCACCGGTCCGAATGTCACGCTGAACATCGATGAGTGCGAGTTCGTGAGTTGCCGGGCGAATGGCACAAATTTCTCACTTGGCGGCGCGATCCTGGTTATGGGGCCGATCCATGCCACGCAGTGTACGTTCGATTCAAATACACTGGTCGGCTCCCCGTTTGCGGCGGGGGCGGTCGGATGTCTTCCCATCGCCGCGACCGTGTACGGCTTCGAAAACTGCACGTTCTTTAACAATAACGCGGACACCGGCGTTGGCGGGGCGATCTGGTCGCAGAACGGCAACGCGAGCCTGACCTTTACGCACTGCACCTTTCGTAACAACGCAGCGAACGCAGGAGATATCGCATCCGGCGGAGCGATTCGCTTGTCGGAGCAGACCGGATCGACGCCGACCCTCACCGTTCACGACAACATCATCGAATCCAATACGCCCAACGCCTATGGGCTCGGCGCAGGATTTGTCTTCAATACCAGCGGCGGCAACGTTCACAATCCGGTGCAGGCCGGGCTGGCTGCCTTCCTGCATGCGAATGATACCGAGGGGACGGCGAGTGGCGTGGCGGCGGCACTCACGTTGAGCGCGGGCGCGACGGTGAGGACCCTGGCATTGGAGACCGGCGATTTTGCCATCGGCAAGGCCCTGGGAACACCCAATCCCTCGGTGGATGCGCGCGGTTTTCTCCGTGACGGATCGCCGGATTCAGGTGCGCATGAAGCCAATGCGTCGCCCCCGGCAAACCAGGAGATCAATGTACAGGGCCTGGGCCAGGACATTCCGAACGGCGATACCACGCCGCGATTGGCGGACGATACGAACTTCGATTGCCACGATGTCACCACGGGGATGCATCCGCATATTTTTTCCATCCAGAACCTCGGTACGGCGGTGCTGACGCTTGGCGCCAACGCGGTGACGGTGTCGGGTGTAAACAGCAACGATTTCATCGTGACGGCGCAACCCGCTACCACCGTCGCGGCGGGCGGCGGTACCGCGCCTTTCACGCTGCAATTCGATCCGTCCGGTGCGGGCCTGCGCACGGCGACGGTCAGCATCAATAACGATGACGCAAACGAGAATCCGTACACCTTCGACGTCATGGGGACGGGCACGGATTCCCTGGGGGCGACGAGAACCGTAGTCAACGCGAACGATTCGGGCGCGGGATCCCTGCGAAGAGCCCTGGCCGAGGTGAGCCCCGGGGGTACGGTGCAGATCAATGCGACGGGAACGGTCAATGTTGCCTCGTCCATGAGCATGAAGAAGAGTCTGACGATCGAAGGCCCCGGGGCGAACTCCTTCAGCCTGGACGGGGGGAATGCGGTGCAGCTATTCCGCGTCGGTCCCAACGCGGTCACGGTTACGATTCAGGGCATCACCATGCGGAACGGAAATGCCACCACCATGGAGACGTTCGGGTTCGGTTCGAGCATCACCGGGGGCGGGGCGATTCGGACCGCACCCGGCGTAACATTGAACCTGGCGGACTGCGAGTTTGTGAATTGCGCCGCCGTGGGGACGCTTTCCCACGGGGGCGCCCTCCTGGCTACGGGCGCGGCAAACATCGATCGGTGCACCTTCGATTCAAACACGCTCGGCGGCGCGCCCACCGGCGGCGGGGCGGTTGCGCTGGTGGCTAGCGCGGTCACGGCGTACGATTTTGAGAACTCTACGTTTTTCAACAACAGTGTTTCAAGCCAGGGCGGAGCCATGTATGTCGCCGGAAGCAATGTCAGCGTCGTGGTGACGCATTGCACCTTCCGCGACAATTCATCGAATGCCGGAGACGTCCAGTCGGGGGGCGCCATCCGGTTAGCGGACAATGGTGGCGTACCCTCGCTTACCGTGCACGATAACATCTTTGAGGTGCACACGCCGTTTGCCTACGGGTTTGAGGGCGGGTTCAGTTTTCTGTCGACCGGCGGAAATATCCACAACCCGACCCAAACCGGGCTCACCGCAATCATTCACTCCAATGACACCGAGGGGATTTCCAGCGGAGTAGCGTCGGCGCTCACGCTGTCCTCCAACGCCACCGTTCGCACTCTGGATCTGCCGCTCGCCGCATTCGCGGTGGGCAAGGCATTGGGCACGCCCATGCCCGCACTGGATGGACGCGGTTTTTCCCGCGACGCCATGCCGGATTCGGGAGCCCACGAGGCCAGCGCCACGGGCGTTCTGCTGGAGATCACGTGTCCCGCCGACGTTACCATTGACTGTGCTGACTCAACGGATCCATCGAACACCGGTTCGGCCACTGCGACAGGCGGGTGCACCACGCCGACAATTTCTTTCAGCGACAGCGGTATGACCGATTCGTGCCCGGTCCAGGCGATCGTTCGAACCTGGACAGCCATTGACACTTGCGGGAGCAGTGCTGTCTGCACGCAGACGATCACGGTGGTCGACGGTGCGCTGGAACCAACCACCAATTCGGTGTTGATTGCCGTGTCCGAAGACACTTTCCTGCTCGAACTGTTTCCTGACAACAACGCCGGCGGTGCGGTGCATGTCGCGGCCGGGACGACCGGCGTCAGCGGCAATTCGCTCGATCGGCGCGGTTTGATCCGATTCGATCTCGGATCACTTCCCGCCGGGGCGACCGTTCAATCCGCGACCGTGACCGTTTCCGTGGTGAGAACGCCGATCGGAGGCGGTGTCGATTCCGGGTTCGGATTGCATCGCGCGTTCACTTCGTGGGGAGAGGGCTCCAGGCCCGGGAACAATGGTCAGGCCGCCGGCGCCGGCGAGGCGACCTGGGCGAACGCCATGCATCCCGGCACGTCGTGGGCCGTTCCGGGCGGATTGGCAGGTACGGACTACGAATTCGTGGCCAGTGCCACGGCGGCTGTGTCGGGGATCAGTTCGTACACGTGGAGCAGCGGGACGCTGGCCGCCGACCTGCAGTCGTGGGTGGATACCCCCGGCAGCAATGACGGATGGTTTCTGATTTCGCAAGCCGAGGGCGTTGAATTGACTGCCCGGCAGTTCGGTTCGCGGGAAAGCGGCAACGGCGCGCTGTTGGAGATTACCTATGCTGCGCCCGGGTCGTCCGATCCGGTCATCACGTGTCCGACCGACGCAGTGGTGGAGTGCGGAGAATCGACCGATCCGACAAACACCGGGTTTGCGACCGCGGTGGACAATTGCAGCACGAACATCGTGATTGCTTATTCCGACACGACGAACGGCGTCTGCCCCGCGACGATCACCCGGGTGTGGACGGCGACCGATACCTGCGGATACTCGGCGGTGTGCACCCAGCTGGTGTCGGTCGAATTCGGCGGCGAGACGCGGGTCGAGATCGTCGGGAACGACCTTGAAATCCGGGACGTTGCGGCGGGCGGCAAGGCCGACACCGTGTCGGTCATGATGTCGGGCACCAACATCGTCGTGACGGATACCAACTTTGTCGTGGGTTCGACCACCCTTCCCGCCGCGGGGAGCAATGCGGTGCATGCACCCATTGCACTGGTGACGGGCGACATCCTGTTGTTCCTTTCCAACGGCATGGATGAGGCGACCATCGACTTCAGCGGCGGCCCTTTCGGGGTCGACTCGCACGTGGACGGCGGGGCGGAGTCGGACACCGTTGTGGTCGCGGGGACTTCGGGCGCGGATTCGTTTGACCTGACCGGTCCGGCCGTCACCTTGTTGGGCGATGCCGTGACCTGGTCCGATGTGGAGACGGCGGCGGCGGCCGGCGCGTCCGGCAACGATACCTACCTGTTTCATCCCGGCTGGGGAACGAAGGAAGTCATCGAGTCGGCGGGCGGCGGCGAGGACGATATGGATTTCAGTCTGTTGTCGGAGAAGATCAACGCGACGGTGGCGAGCATCACCGTCACGCAGGGAACAAACATCGCTGTCCACGCCGGGCAGGACGTTGAACAGCTCGAGCTCGGCACGGCGGGCGACACGGTCAATCTCCGGGGCTACGGCGGCTCGCTGAGCGTTTTGACGGGCGGCGGCTCCGATATTATCAACGTGGGTGAAAGCAATTCGCTCGACGGCATTGCCGGTGACATGGACCTGGACGGCGGCTCCGGGTTTGACCGGTTGAACATTCTGGACGGCGATGACGCGGACACGGACGCCTACGTGTTCTCCTCCACGTCGATCGTTCGAAACGCGACAAGCATCCAATTCGTCGGTTTCGAATTCCTCGAGGCGTTCCTGTACGGCGACAGCCTGGAAGGCGCGGTGGGGGATGGGTCGGGCGGCCTGTTCAGTTATCGCGTGAACCACGATGGTGTCCTCGATCTGTCGGGTGATCTGACGCTGCGAAGCGACGGGCGGCTGGACCTTGGCACCAATGGCGTGATCACGGGAGCGGGCGACCTGGTGAACGAGGGGATCCTGTTTGCGCAGACCAATTTGACTGTCGCGGCCGGACTGGCGATGTCGGGGGGCGCCTCGATCCTCGGGATTTCGGATCCGCGGATTTCGGTGGGCGGCGACTTCACGCACACCAGCGGCAATCCGACCTTCGAGTTGCGGCGCGGCGGCGTTGCGTTCACCGGCGCCTCGACCCACGTGCTGACCGCGAACAGCGCCGATCTCGGTGCGACCCTGCCGGCACTGAGCGATGGAAATCGCGTGATCGGTGAGTTGTCGGTGGAAGGGGACGTGGAGATCAGCGGCACGGTGTACGCCATCGTGATCGAGGGGACCGGCAACATCATCGTGAAGGACGGCGCGCGCCTGTACTATCTGTCCGACGCAGGTTGGACGGGATCTTCCTCGGTGCTCGGCAGCGGGTTATTCGAGCAGGTTCAGGTATTCTTCACTTCGGTCGGCGTATCCGGCGATATCCTGACCGGGGCATTCGACGCGGCGCCGGACTTTACGTTCGAGGTGTTCGGGTCGGAACATCTCGTGACGGGGACGTTTCAGTTGGTCACCGGATTCGTGGGTACGGCCACGTCGGAGTCCTTTACCGATGCGACCGATTCGTCGAACCGGATCTACCGCCTCGAAGTTTCGCCCTGAACCGGCCCGGAGTCGGACCCTGAAAGAATCTTGTTTTCCTTCAGTCCTTTATGGATACTACTGCGTTCTTACACAAAAGGAGGTTCAAAATGAGAAAATCGGCTATTGCGGGACTTTGTGTCCTGGTTGTTTGCGCCGGAGCTGCCGGGGCCCAGGTTCCGGAGTTGATCAACTACCAGGCACGCCTGGAAATCGACGGGCAATTCGCGACCACCACCGGGGTCGAAGTCGTTTTCCGCCTCTATGACATGAGTTCAAGCGGCACGCTTCTTTATGATGAAACGCAGACGGTGGACGTGGTCGAAGGTGTCTACGCAACGGACATTGGCGCTTCCAACGGCGTGCCCGGTTCCCTGAGCGCCGCGATCGTCGGGAATACGCAAGTGTGGTTGGAGACGGACGTTGACGGTCAGACGCTATCGCCGCGGGAACGATTGGTTACCGTGCCGTATGCCATGATGGCGGGTACGGCGCTCACCGGCGGCGAAAATCCCACCAACGAGTTGAACGCCTCGCTGCTGCTGGACGTGAACACCCTGAAGCTCACGGATGCCGGCGGCGAGCTCGGCGCGGACCTGAGCGGGCTGATCAACGACGCGGATGCGAGCCCCACCAACGAACTCAATACCTCCGTTTCATTCAACTCCGGTAATAATCAACTTTCCGTTATCGACGCCGGCGGCACGTTGACCGCGGATTTGAGCAGTCTTGCCGGCGGCGGAGGGAGTGGCGGGGGGCTCTTCGTCATCAAGCCGTCGGATCAAACCAACACATCGACAACACTGGCTGATGATAACGACTTCGTGTTCACCCTGCAATCGGGGACTTATTTCATGTACGGCTCGCTGAAGTTGTTCGGCAATTCCAATGATTCGAAATTCGCCATCAGCTACACGGGAACGCTAGGTTCGTTTACCTATTTCATCGATGGCGATGGCCCGTTTACAACGACTGCGGAGACGGGTGAAGTTACCGTCGGTTCCACGGAACCTCCGAGAGAGTTCCGGGGCATTTTCAGCGTGACGTCCGGCGGCGATTTAGCCATTCGATTCGCCAGGTTTGAAAACAACGACGCCGATGGGCTGACGATCCGCGCGAATTCGTTCATGACCTTGATCAAACTCAACTGAGGGATTGCTATGGTTTTCTGGCATGCATCAGGGACTTCCCTTTGGCCGCCGCATCCCAAGCATCGGCAGGAGAAGGCGCTCCGGCTGGTTTTCGCCATTCTTGTTTTGGTTCTATCGTGCACTTCGCACGCAAGCATCACGCGCGTAAGTTCGGTGATCAACGGGTTCGGAACGACTTCAACCAACGGAATGATGCGGCAATTGAATTCAGCCGCGCAACCGTCGGCGATTCGGGTTTCTTCCGGGGGCAGCGTGAGAAACGCGGCTGGCTTTCTGGGGGCGGTTCAGTCCGCCACAACGGACGTTGAAATCGACGGATCGACGGGCGACCTGCTGATCGTGGACATAGTTCCGAACGGGAGGGCGGACGGGATTACTCTCAGCTATGACGGTTCGAACAACGCATTGCTGATCACCGATCCGGGCGCGATCTTCAATGCGAAGGTCGGTACGAAGGCCGGCGCGTCGGTCCTCGTGCCGGTTGCATCGGTTACGGGCGCCTTTATCCAGGTCCATGCAAATGCGAGGGACGACGAAGTCACCGCGGACTATTCCGCGGGTCTTCTCGGTTTCCCGGTGATGTTGGATGGGGGAGACGATCTGGACTCGCTGGTCGTTGTCACCACCACGAATGAAGACCTGATCGTGGTGAACACGGGAAGCGTCACCGGGACGTTCGACGATGTGTTGCACACGAACGTGGAAGCGGTCCTCGCCTATGCGCTCGAAGGAAATGACCGGTTGGTCAGTGCCGGCGGGGCCAAGACGCTGATCGGCGGCGGCGGCAACGATACGTACGTCTTTTTGGATGATTGGGGAAACGACGTAGTTCTTGAAAGTGCCGCCGGGGGTGAGGATGTCATGGATTTCGGCGCCGTCGCTTCGCCGCTGACCGTGAACATCGGCACAATCGATGTCACCGAGGGAATGAATTCGGTGACGCATTCCGCCGACGAGATTGAGGAACTGATCGCGGGCACCGCCGGAGACGAGGTCAATATCAACAGCCGTGCCTCGGCCTTCGAAATATCGACCGGGAATGGAAGCGATACTATAAACGTGGGAACCAATTCGCTCGACGGGATTCTTGCCTCGATCGACCTGGACGCCGGCAGTGGTTTCGACCGCCTGAACATCCTCGATGGGGACGACACCGACATGGATTCCTATGTCGTTTCCGCTACCGCCATCGTCCGCAACGCCACTGCGATCGATTTTCGGGACGTCGAATTCTTAGATGCTTTTCTAAATAACGACAGTGTAGAAGGTGAAGTTGGAGACGGATCCGGAGGTCTGTTGAGTTACCGGATCAATCTGGATGGAATCCTGGACCTGTCCGATGATCTCGTGATTCTCAGCGACGGCCGACTGGATCTCGGGACCAATGGGGTCGTCACGGGCTCCGGGAACCTCGTTAACGTGGGCATCGTGTTCGCCCAGACCAACCTCACGATTCAATCCGGCCTGGCCATGACCGGGGGCGCATCCATCCTCGGGCTTTCGAACCCTCAACTTTCGTTGGGCGGTGATTACACGCACGCGAGCGGAAATGCGACCTATGAGCTTCGGCAGGGGGGTGTGTCGTTCACGGGAGGCGGGAGCCACGCGCTGACCGCGAACAGTTCCGACCTGGGTCCGGTCCTTCCGGCGCTGGTGGACGGCAACCGGGTCATCGGAACCCTGACCCTGAATGACGACGTGGAGATCAACGGAACCGTTTATGCGATTACCATCGAAGGTTCGGGGAACATCACCGTGAATGACGGAGCCCGGATGTACTACCTGTTCGATTCCGGGTGGTCCGGATCCGGCGCGATTCTGGGCAGCGGTGTACTCGAGCAGATTCTTCCGGAATTCGAGAGTATCTCTGAGAGTGGCGGCGTGGTGACCGGGACGTTCCCGGCGGCGCCGGACCTGCAGTTTACCGTCAGCGGCACGGGCAATCTCGCGACCGGCAATTACCAGATCGTCACCGGCTTCGTCGCGACCGCAACCAGCGAGTCATTCGATGACGACGCTTCCGGCGACACCAACCGGAATTATCAGCTGAGCGTGTCACCCTGAACCCTGCCGGGCATTCACTGCGTAGCCGCTAGCAAGTGGTACGGATTTTCCCATGTAGCGGAAGTCGCGGAGACTTCCGATCGGTGACGGACATGCCGAGATTGGCCACAAAAAGGCGCGAAAAAGCGCAAAAAATGTGATCCGAAATGTAGCGGAAGTCGCAAGCCTCATCCGGTCGGCGACGGACATGCCATGAGTAGACATTTGAGGTCTCGCGAAAAGGGAGTCGTGGGAAGGAAGCTATGAAGCCATGTCCCAATACTGGAATCGCTTGACAGATTTCGCTTCTGTTTCCTAGACTGCCCGGAATTCTTTTGAAAAATGCTGTTTTCCGGGAGGTCACGGCAAATTTCAGGGATCGAGCGATTTGTCTTTGCGTTGTTTAAGATGTCTCTGAGAACTACTGCAAGTACTCTACTGGCTGTCGGTTTCGGCTTCCTGGCAGCGCAATCATCATTTGCGCAGACTTCCGAAGTGGTGGTGCCGGCGGAAGACACAGGACTGAGTATTGCGCCAGGAAGTGGACAGATCTCCGGACCCGATTCGTTGTTTTCCCGAGTCGAACAGCCGATTGCGGAATTTACTGGAATCCCGCTGGTCGGCTGCGGCCCGCTTACAGTAAATTTTACCGATGCCTCGATCCCGACGGAGGTGCCGATTACGGCATGGGATTGGAATTTCGGAGAGGGGGGGATTTCGACCAACCAGAACCCGACCTATGAGTACGACCTCCCGGGAGTCTACACTGTTTCGCTGATGGTGACCGATTCAACTGGATCGTCGGACACAAAAAACCGGGTGAATTATGTCCTGGTGATTGGCCCCAACGTTGCCTTTTCGAACGACGTCGACACCATACCTCTCGGGAGTTCAATAAACTTTACTGACGATACCATAATATCCGGCGCGCCGATCGACGGTTGGACCTGGACATTCGGCGACGGCAATACAAGCAACCTTAAGAATCCGACCCACTCCTATGCGACTACAGGCGTGTTTGACGTTTCCTTGAACGTCACGGATCTCGACGGATGTTCGCGTTTGGTTGTCAGTAACGCCCTGATTACCGTGCTTGCTCTGGATCTGGTAGTGGCAGAGAAGACCGCGATGCTGGTCAACGATGCGGATGGTGACGGCAAGGCGAGTCCAGGCGACACCCTTCGCTACATCATTTCAGTCACGAATACGGGGGATGTCGATGCGGTGGGAGTCAACCTGACGGACATGGTGGATTCGACCACCCAGAATATCGACACCAATACTATCAATGTCGTGCCGATGGCCGCGGATGACGAGTATACCACCACCGGCGGGGTGCAGTTGGCGATTGCCGCTCCCGACCTGCTGGATAACGACCAGGATCTCGACAATCAGCCGCAACCGCTCTCCGTCAGCGCGTTCGACAATCCCAGCGCCAATGGCGGTGCCGTCAGCGTGGGCGGTGACGGGGGCTTCACCTTCGACCCTGCTGCCGGATTTTCTGGTCCCGACACGTTTATGTATGCCGCCACCGATGGGGCCGCCACGGACACCGCGACGGTGACGGTCAACGTGTTGGCCAACGCGGACCTGGGCGTTACGAAATCAGCCAATGCCGAGACGGGATTCGTTGGCACCGTGCTGACCTACACGATTACCATAACGAACGAGGGCCCGACCGCCGCGGCATCCGGTTACACCGTTGTCGATACCCTGCCGACCGGCGTGCAGTACGCCGCATCGTCGTCCACACCCGCAGAGTCGTCCCTGAGCGGAACCGGCGCCCCGGGCGATCCCTTCGTGCTGACCTGGAATCTGGGGTCGCTGGCGGCGGGAGGTTCGCAGACTATCACCGTGCCGATCACACCCTCGGCCACCGGGACCGTCGACAACGTCGTCCTGGTCAGTCATCCCGGATTTGACGGCGTCTCCGGCAACGATGCCGCGATGGAGTCGACGGAGGTTCAGCCGTCCCTGAACGCCCCGCCGGAGGCAACGAACGATGCCTACGACGTCACCGGAAACGTGGGGATCGACGTGCCTGAAGGCAGCGGCCTCCTCGCCAACGACGGCGATCCGGACATGGACACACTGAGCGTGTCCGCCTTCGACGCGGCCAGTGCGCAGAGCGGTACGGTGAACGTGGAGACGAACGGTGCCTTCACCTACGATCCGTCGCCCGGCTACACCGGTCCGGACAGTTTCGGGTACACAGTGTCGGACGGGATGCTGACCGACACCGGGACGGTCAACCTCACCGTTTCGAATATGATCTGGTTTATCGACAATACGGCCGGCGGCGGCGATGGACGGCTTATGTCGCCCTATAACAACCTGGCCGGTTTCACCGGGGGCGCGAGCGACGCGGCCGGTGATGTGATCTATGTCGATGAAGGCAACGGCACGATCGCCGGGCAAAATACCGGCATTACGCTGTTGAACAACCAACGATTGCTCGGACAGGGGGTAGATCTGGCTACGCAGTCCGGCATCACGTTCCCGCCCCATACCCGGACCTTGCCGGCTGTCGCGGGCAATCCGACCTTCGGGAATGCTTTCGGCACCGCGATCACGCTTGGCATGGGGAATACGATTCGGGGTCTCGATGTCACCTCTACCGGCGGGAAAGGAATTGTCGGAGGGAGTGTCGGCAATCTCACGATCAGTAACACCACCGTCAGCGCGACCGGCGGCGACGGCCTCGAACTGAGCGGTGGTACGTTGGCCGCTGCCTTCGACAGCATCTCTTCCGTAAACAGCAGCGGCGAAGGCATCGACTTGAATAATTGCATCGGTAGTTTGACGGTTGCCGGCGACACAACGATTACAAGCCCGGCCGCCCAGGGCATCGACATCGACGGGTTCGGGACGGCGGTGGACTTCCGGTTTGGCTCCGCCACGGGCAGCGGTACCCTTCGTATCACCGACGCGGGCGGAGATGGAATCAACCTCAACGGGGTCTCCGGTAGTTTCGACATCCGGAGTGCCGGTGGTGGCATTTTCTTCAACAACAACAACGATTTCAACGGCATTCAAGCCATCACGTTGGTGGCCGGATTGGATTTGACCGTGGAAGGTACAGGATCCGGTATCAATCGTTTCGAGATATCAGGAGTGAGTAAGGGAACCGGCCTCGCGGATGCGCACGGGATCCACACGCGCTCGGTGGCCAGCGTTACGCTGCGGTCCGTCAACATCCACGACATCGCGCTACCCAACTCGAACGACAGCGCCACCTACCTGGAGAACACTCTCAACTCGGTCGTGGTTGGAGACAGCAATTTCGAACGGATCGATGAAGGCTTTGCCGTGGGCGTTCTGAATTCCGGCGCGCCGGGTGATTTGACGGTTGTCGTGTCGAACAACACATTCTCAGGCAAGGGAAGCCTGGCGGATCCCACGCAAGGCGGCGTGCCATCCGAGGCGGTCGTCGTCATCTTTGGATCGAGTTCGGGCGCCGGATCCACCACCGGCAAGCGCGTCTGGGCCAATCTATCAGACAACACGTTCAACGCGGTGGGCCGGGCCTTTGGTCTGATCGTGGAAGGAAACTCGGGAACCGGGGCTTCCGGGGCCAGCGAATTCACGATTCGGGACAACACGATCAACGATCTGGATAATGACGGAATCGACTATGCCATGGGCGGCAGTTCGATTTCCCGCTGGCTGATTGAAGATAATGAAATCGACGGTGAGACCGGCGTCGCCGGAGGCGCGCCGAACCGGGGCATTGATTTGGTTGCCAATGTGTTTTCCGGCCAGGCGGACGTTATCGTTAGAGACAATATGGTTTACGACATGGAAGACGAGGGGATACGAATCTTCAATTTCCTTGATCCGGGCGCGGGACTGATCGTTGCGCTCGTGGATAATAACGTGTTGTCATCGGCGGCCGTCGATCAGGGCATCGACATCGATTTCGAATCGGGGAATGAAGGCCGGATCACGGTCCAGAACAACCAGATTGCTTACGGCAGCGACAGCCTGCAGGCCATCACGGATAACGTTGGTTTTGGAAACGGAATCCTGTGCTTGAGTGCAACGGGCAATTCAGGACTCGGCGGCGTCGGCGCCCCCAGCGGTGTCTTCGATCTGGACGATTTTTTCGGGCCCGGCTCGTTCACCTCCCCGCAGGCAAACAGTGCTGCGATGAGCGCAGCCAACAACGGGGTTACGGTAAACAGCGCGGGCGTAATATTTGGCGGACCAGTCTGCGCGCAACCGACGGCGCCCGGGCCGCCGCCGGAGGCGCCATGACCCGGTTGGCGCCGCAGACGAAAGAATTGAATACGAACAGACACAATGGATGACATGAAGCGAATGCAACATAGATACCGGAACCTTTCGTGTGTTTCGTGTCTTTCGTGGTTCCTCACTGTTGTGTGGATGTCGGCGTTTGCCGGCCCGGGCTCATCGTCGATTCATGCGTTCGAGGTGCTGCTGGACGCTGCCCAACAAGTTCCCACCAACGCCTCGCCCGGCACCGGAGCCGGGACGGTCACGTTTGACGAGGTCTCAAATGAACTTTCGTGGAATGTCGCCTGGACGAATTTGACCGGGCCGGCGACCGGGATGCATTTTCACGGACCGGCCGGAGTCGGAACCAACGCGGGCGTTCGGGTGAACATCGGGCTTGTCAGCGGATTGACCAGCCCGACGGCCGGATCCACGACGATTTCGCCGGCCTTCGGATCAGAGCTGCTGGCCGGGATGTGGTACGTCAACATTCATACGGCCGCCCACGGTCCGGGAGAAATCCGGGGACAGGTGCTGGCCGCGCCTTCGGCTCCGGACGTCGATCTTCTCCTTGGCGATCTCGCGCCCGGCGAGACGGTGGAGGTCGAGTTCGAGGTGGTGATCCAGGAGCCGTTTCCTGTTGGCGTGACCTCGGTGACGAACCAGGCCACCATCAGCGGATCGAATTTTGCGGCAACCGTCACCGGCGACCCCTCGACCACCAATGAGAATGACGTGACGGTGACAGTTCTGCCGCCGGACCTGGACTTCGGGGATGCGCCGTCGAGCTTCCCGGTCCTGCTGGCGGAAGACGGCGCGCGGCATGTAGTTCCATTCAGCACCCAGATCGTATTCATGGGCTCGATCGTGGATATCGAGACCAACGGATTCCCGTCCATCGATGCAACGGGGGACGATTTCGACAACTTCGCCGATGAAGACGGGGTCATCCTGCCCGCGAACCTGGTGGCCGACTCGATGGCGGACGTGACGGTGATCGCCAGCACGGGCGGTTACCTCAGCGCCTGGATCGACTTCGACACCAATGGGGTCTGGGACGTACCCGCGGATCAGATCTTCAGCAACGAGCTACTTGCTGCCGGCGCCAACGACCTGATGTTCGCGGTGCCGGCGTCCGCAACCGACAGCGTGACCTATGCACGGTTCCGGTTCAGTACCGCCACCAACCTGCTGACCACCGGGCAGGCGCCCGACGGGGAGGTGGAGGACTACGAGGTGATACTGATCACGACCGAGACCATCGTCGAGGTTGTGGGTAACGACCTGGTCGTCACCGATATCGTCGGCTCCGGGAAGGACGACACGCTGCTGCTGACGATCTCCGGTACAAACATCGTGGTAGTCGACACCAATAGCGTGCTGTCCTCCACGACCGCCACGGTGGTCGGTCAGAATCAGGTCAACGTGCCGCTGGTCTCGATCAGCGGCGAGATCCGGTTCGATCTTATCGGAGGCAACGACGAGGCGACAGTGGATTTCTACTTCAGCTCCTTTGGTGCGCCGATCTTTGTCGACGGCGGCGACGGGACCGATGCGGTCATCGTACAGGGCACCATGGGGAATGATACCTTCTATGTGGCGGACGGGTTGATCACCAGCATCTTCGACGACGTCTCCTGGTCGAACACCGAGGAGGTCATCGTGGTCGGTGGTGCGGGCGAGGACACCTTCTGGAGCCTCTCCGGCGATAAGACCCTCGACGGGGGCGCGGACGACGACACCTACCTCTTCACGCCCGATTGGGGAACCGACTGGATCGTGGAAGAACCGGGCGGCGGTTTCGACACCATGGATTTCAGTGGAATCTCCCAGCAGTTAGATGTGTCGGTGTCGAGCATCATCGTGACTGAAGATGCCAATGCGGCGATGCACGCGTCGCAGGAGATCGAGTCGTTGATCACCGGGTCCGGCATCGACACGGTGGATGTCAAGGGGTACACCAACGCGCTGACGGTGGACACGATCGGCGGGTCCGACACGGTGAACCTGGGCGACGCCGGCTCCATGGACAACGTTACCGGTGCCATCGTTCTCGACGGCGGGACCGGCTTCGACCGCCTGAACCTCCTCGACGGCGACGACGCGGACATGAACTCCTACACCTTCGGTCCCGGAAGTTTCCAGCGTTCGGGCGCTGCGGAGATTACGTACGCCAACTTCGAGACTTTCGAGGCCACGATCAACAACGATGACGTAGGCGGAACGATCGGGGACGGATCGGGTGGCGTATTCTGGGCGCTGATCGAGGTGAACGGAGGCAACCAGGTCAGCGGCGATCTGCTGATCCAGGGCGACGGCCGCTTCGACATCGGCACCAACATGGTGCTGATCGGCGGCGGATCCATCACCAACCGCGGACTTATTTTTGCCGCCACGAACGACCTGGTGTTCGAGCCGAGCCTGTCGATGGAAGGTGGCGGATCAATCCTTGGACTGAGCGATCCTCTGCTGGCGATGGACGGGGACTTCAGCAACATGAGCGGAAATCCGACTTTCGAGCTTCGCAATGGGGGCGTTATCTTCTCGTCGGGTAAAACCCATATGCTCTCGGCCAACAGCGTGGACATGGGGCCGGTGCTTCCTGCCCTGGTGGACGGCAACCGGGTGATCGGAACGCTGGTCGCCGATGGGGATGTGGAAATTACCGGGACCGTGTACGTAATCGCAATTGAGGGCTCTGGAAACATCACCGTACACGATGGGGCCGTGGTGTATTACCTCAGCAATTCGGACTGGACCGGCACGCTGGTTGTACCGGGCAGCGGAATATTCCAGCAGGTGGAGGCCTTCTTCACATCGATTGCCGGTCACGGGGGAATGTTGATCGGCGAGTTCGATGCAGCGCCGGACCTCATCTTTGAGGTATTCGGCACCGACGATCCCGTGGTGGGAACCTATCAGCTGGTGACCGGATTTGTAGGAACGGCGACGAGCGAGTGGTTCACCGACGACACCTCCACAAGTTCCAACCGGATCTACAAGCTCGAAGTGTCACCATAACGTGGCACGGCGCCTCCGGCCCGTGTCGGAACAAGACAAG
>Ga0315336_1001612_pt1 | contig 41578 bp, 36 predicted proteins | sample ASW5metaG_FD_204512 | JGI IMG/M metagenome (GOLD analysis project Ga0315336, IMG submission 204512) | Ammonia-oxidizing marine archaeal communities from Monterey Bay, California, United States - ASW #5 | ecosystem: Environmental > Aquatic > Marine > Intertidal zone | place: USA: California... | reverse complement strand
TGCCACGGGGGAGAGCCCGCATAAGGAGGCGCCGCCATTCAGAACATTTGCCTCGAAGTGGCCGCTCGAGAATCTGGAAGAGTCGTTGGCCGAAGGCATTGTGACCGGCCATCCCGACATGCCGGCTATCACGCTGGAGCCCGATCAGATCACGGTGCTGATCGAACACCTGCATACGATCGCGACGCCTGATCCGCATTCCACAGATTAATTCATACCGCCACGAAAAAGGCCGGGGATCAACCCCGGCCTAATTCTTCAAAACCAACGCTTCCGGGTCAGCACGCTTAGGCGAAGCCGCCGTTCTGCGCCGCCACCATGCAGTAGAGCATTGGGATCGAGAGCAAGGTGTTGGTGCGCGAGAACAGCAGGGCCTTTCGCGCCGCGGCGGCCTTCTCGTCAGCGCTTGCCTCGACCATGCCGAGCACCTTTCGCTGGTTCGGCCAAATCACGAACCAGACATTGAACCACATGATGATGCCGAGCCACATGCCGATCCCGATCGGCGTGCTGGCGCCCGAGTCGGTGAATCCAATTGCCAGAGCGCTCATCAGATAGCCGTTCAATCCGGCGAGTATCAGGCCCGTCACGATTGTCGCCATCGCGCCCCAGCGGAAATACCAGAGCACGGCGGGTGCAATCACCTTGCTGATCGCGGGTTTTTGATCGTCGGGAATATTGGGCATGTTCGGCACTTGCACGAAGTTGAGATACCAGAGCAAGCCGATCCACATCACGCCGCTGATCACGTGCAGCCACCTGAAGAAGAAGGCCCACCAGGCCCGGTCCGGCGTGATGCTCTCACCCAGCAGGGGCGTGACGATGATGTAGAGCAGCAGCGCCAGAATGAAGCCGCTGATCACCGTCAACCGAAGATTTGTCAGAATATTCTGCATTCCCGCCTCCTGTCCCTTGCGATGCCTCTAGGCTGGAACAACACGCTAGAATCTGTGGAAGGAGCCCACCTTGAGGGAATCGAATAACGGCGAAACCCTAACTTCTATAACCGGGGGTGGCAAGGCGATCCCAGATGAACGGCAAGGCTGCGGAATTGCTCAAGTGAAGGCCTGAATTCCGGTCTGGGCCCGGCCCAAAATCAAGGCATGAATGTCGTGGGTGCCCTCATAGGTATTGACCGTTTCCAGGTTCAGGAGGTGCCGGATGACGTGATACTCGTCGACGATCCCGTTGGCGCCCATCATGTCGCGCGCGGTCCGGGCGATCTCCAACGCCTTGCCGCAATTGTTCCGCTTCATCAGGGAAATCGCTTCGGGCGAGAGCTTGCCCGCATCCAATTGGCGCCCCAACCGCAGCACACCCTGAAGGCCGAGCGTGATTTCGGTTTGCATGTCGGCGAGCTTTTTCTGAATAAGCTGATTGGCGGCAAGCGGTTTGCCGAACTGGCTGCGGTCCAGCACGTATTGGCGCGCCGCGTGCCAGCAGAATTCGGCCGCGCCCATTGAGCCCCAGCAAATGCCGTAGCGCCCCTGGTTGAGACAACTGAAAGGTCCCGAGAGCCCTTCGGCGCCGGGCAGCAGATTCTCTTCCGGTACGAAACAATCCTGCAGCGCGATCTGGCCAGTGATCGACGCTCGCAGCGAGAACTTGCCCTCGATTTTGGGCGTGCTGAGACCCTTGGCGTCGCGCTCGATAAGAAACCCGCGGATCACATCATCTTCGGTCTTTGCCCAGACGATAAAGAGATCCGCGATCGGCGCGTTGCTGATCCAGCTCTTGGTTCCATTTAGCACGTAACCACTGCCCGATCGCTTGGCCCGGGTCGTCATTCCGCCGACATCGGAGCCGTGATCGGGCTCGGTCAGGCCGAAGCAGCCGACCATCTCGCCGGAGGCGAGCTTGGGCAGGTATTTCTTGCGCTGCGCCTCGCTGCCGAAGGTGAAGATCGGATAGATCACCAGCGAGTTTTGCACGCTGAATGGCGAACGATAGCCGGAGTCCACGCGCTCGATCTCCCGGGCGATCAGCCCATAGGCCACATAGCCCATCTCCGATCCGCCATAGGCTTGGGGCAAGGTCACAGCCAGCAGGCCGAGCTTCCCCATCTCGGTCATGATCTCCCGGTCGAAGCGCTCGTGACGGAATGCCTCGACGACGCCCGGCATCAGTTTTTCCTGGGCGAACCGGTGGGCGTTGTCCCGGACGATGCGCTCGTCCTCGTTGAGCTGATCGGAAAGGTCCAGCGGGTCGGCCCAATCGAATGGCGAACTCGCCTGCTGCTTCTTCTTTTTCACCACGGGCTTGGTCATAGCTTGCGCCTAGGAACCGGTTTGGGTCGAAGCGGCATTGAAGGCCGGTAATCGAGATTTGTCGAGGGAGGCAGGCTACGCGATTTCGACGTCACTGGATGCGATAGCGCACGACTCGATTGTTTCCGCTATCGGAAATCCACAAATCCTGGCCCCTGATCACGACGCCCTCGGGCGTGGTGAATGCGCCGGGGCCTTTGCCCGCCTTACCGGTGCCCAGCACCTTGATCATTTCGCCACTGGGCGAGATCACCTTCACCGTGTGACTGTACTTGTCGGCGACCACCAGGTTGCCGTCCGCCGTCATGTCTTGATAGCGCGGCCCGCTGAATTTGTAGGCATCGCCTTCGAGCGTTTTCAACCGTTCGAGCTTCGGAGACATCAGGATCATTCGGTCATTGCTGGAATCGGCGACCCAAAACTGGCCGTCGGCTGTGGCGATCACGTCATGGGGATGCCAGAGCCCGCCTTCTTCGTGGATCACCTGGCCGTCGGCGAAAACGACGATGTTGCCGGATCCCGCGCCAGTTGCGTAGACGCGGCCGTCGGTGTGGGCGAGCACGCCTTCTGGCGCTGCTATGGATCCGGTGATATCGCCGACCCGTTTGCCGCTCGCCCCGTCGATCTCGTAGATCACGATCCGGTCGTTGCCGGTGTCGGCCACATAGAGCTTGCCGCCGGGCCCGAGGTCCACATCGTGTGGCGCGGCCAGATCGTCGCCCTCGCCAAAGCTCCCGATCAGTTTCAGCGTATCGGCGTCCAGCACGGCAACGCGGTCGTTTCCGAGATCGGAGACGTAGAGCAGCTTGCCGTCCTTGGAGAGTTCGACGTCGTGGGGATTGGAAAGAACCGGATCACCGGCGCTAACGAATTCGGCCTCGAAGCTGTGGGCCGGGCTCGCCGCCATCAGCAGAAGGGCAAGCAGACTGAGCACAGAACGAATCATGATTTGCCCGTGACCATCAGGGCGAAGGCATAGGCGAGCGCAACTTCCTTGAGGCGGTCGAAGCGCCCCGATGCGCCACCGTGACCGGCCGCCATATTGGTTTTCAGTAATGTCAGATTCTCGTCCGTCTTGAGCGCGCGCAACCGGGCGATCCATTTGGCAGGCTCCCAATAGGTCACGCGCGGATCGCTGACACCGGCAAGCGCGAGAATGTTGGGGTAGTTTTGGGTCGCGACATTGTCGTAGGGCGAATAGGCCGCGATCCATTTGTACTCCTTCTTGCTCTCGATCGGATTTCCCCATTCGGGCCATTCAGGCGGCGTCAGGGGGAGCGTTTCGTCGAGCATTGTGGTCAGCACGTCAACGAACGGGACTTCGGCAATGACGCCGCGAAACAGGTCGGGCGCCATATTGGCGACCGCACCCATCAGCATGCCGCCGGCGCTGCCGCCATGGGCAATGATATTGCCGCTTGTGGTGAAGCCTTCTCCCGCCAGATACTCGCCCGCTGCGATGAAGTCGGTGAACGTGTTGACCTTTTTCTTGCGCCGTCCGTCCTTGTACCAGCGATAGCCCTTGTCCTTGCCGCCACGGATGTGGGCGATGGCAAAGACGAAGCCGCGATCGACCAGGCTCAGAATGTTGGTCGAGAAGCTAGCCGGGATGGATATTCCATAGGCGCCATAGCCGTAGAGCAACAGCGGGGCCGTGCCATCGAGCGCAGTTGTCTTGGCGTAGAGCAACGACACCGGAACCAGTTCGCCATCCTTGGCGGGCGCCATCACCCGGCGCGTGACATAGGCAGCCGGATCGTGGCCGCTCGGCACCTCCTGGGTCTTAAGCAGAACCCGCTCGCGGGTCTCCATGTCGTAGTCGAAAATCTGCGTCGGCGTCGTCATGGACGAGTAGCTGAAGCGCAGCGAGGTGGTGTCGAACTCGTAGCCCGCCGACATACCGAGCGCGTAGGCCTCTTCGTCGAAGGCGATCTCATGCTCTTCGCCATCGGCGAGTCGGCGAACTACGATGCGTGGCAACCCGTCTTCGCGCTCCAGACGCACCAGATGGTCCTTGAAGGCGACGACATCCAGGATCAGGCGTCCCGGGCGATGGGGTTCGATGGTGCGCCACTGTTTGCGCGAACTGGATGCGATCGGCGCTTCAACAATCTTGAAGTCCTCGGCGCGGCCCGCATTGGTGAGGATAATCAGACGGTCGCCGTGATGCTCGACCGAGTATTCCTGGCGCTTCTTGCGCCGCGCGATCAGGCGGGGCTCGCCCTCAGGGTCGTCAGCGTCGATGACGAAGACTTCGCTGGTCTGATGGTCGTGGGCATTGATAGTGATGAAGCGCCGGCTTTGGGTCTGGCCCACGCCGACAAAGAAGCTGGCGTCGGCCTCCGCGTAGACCAGCACATCGTCCTCCGGCCGGGTCCCCACAAGGTGCCGGAAGACCTCGCGCGGACGGTGGTTGTCGTCGAGGCGCGTGTAAAACAGCGTCTTTCCGTCCCGCGCCCAAACCGCACCGCCGGCAGTGTCAGGAATGTCGCTGCCGATCTGGTCGCCGGTCGCGATATCGAGGACCCGCAGCGCGTAGTATTCCGAGCCATTGGTATCGCTGGCATATGCGATCAGTGAGTGATCGGGGCTATGGGAGACGCCGCCGATCCGGAAATAGACGTGCCCTTCAGCCAATGCGTTACCATCGATCAGTACTTGCTCACCGGCCCCACTAAGGAGCTTGCGGCAAAACAGCGGATGCTCGCCGCCGGTGACGTAGCGGATGAAATAGGCAAAGCCGCCGTCGGGCGCAGGAGGGCTGGAATCGTCCTCCTTGATGCGGCCCTTCATTTCCTCGAAGAGCGTCGTCTGTAGCCGCTCGGTCGGCGCCATCTCCGCCGCCGTATAGGCGTTTTCGGCTTCGAGATAGGCCCGAATGTCTGCGTCCAGAACGTCCGGGTCCCGCATCACTTCGCGCCAATTCTCCGCGCGCAGCCATGCATAGCCATCCTCGCGCTTGATGCCATGATGGGAATCGGCGTCGGAACGGATCGTCGCAATCGGCGGGCGATCGCGTCTCTTCGATGTCACGGCGTCCATTACGGTGGGACCGGTGTTGTTCTTGGGGATCAGGCCGCCTCCGGAGAGCGCCCCTCATCCCGCTGGGTCTCTTCGGCGTCATCGCCGGTCTTCAGGTCCAGCGCCTCGCCATTGATGCAATAGCGCAAGCCAGTGGGCTCAGGACCATCGGGAAATACGTGGCCAAGATGCGCCTCGCAATTTGCGCAACGCACCTCTGTGCGCCGCGTTAGCAGCGAGTTGTCGTCGTGCTCGCTCACCGCTTCAGGTGTGACGGGCGCCCAATAGCTCGGCCAGCCCGTGCCCGAGTCGTATTTGGTCTGGGAGGAAAACACAGGCTCGTCGCAACAAATGCAGTGATAGGTACCGTCCCGTTTTTCGCTCGCATGCGAATGCGAAAACGGCGCCTCCGTGCCGTGCTTGCGGGTGACGCGAAACTGCTCATCGGTCAGATGCGCGCGCCACTCCTCGTCGGATTTGTTAACCTTTTGCTTCTGTTTTGCGGTCATGGGACCCTCGCAACGATTGGCAGAATTACTATCTAAAAGATGGTTGGCATTGGCGAGCCCCGCAAGGGTTGCGGAGGGCTGTATTTGCGCTAGTTAAAACAGCCGATTGGCCGGTCTATCGGTCTGGAACCACTGGATTATATAGGCGACATCTATTGAAGGAGAGAGCGAATCGACGACAATTCGCCGATCGCGATTCGTTCGAACGCTGGTCTGTGCCCGTATCAGCTGTCGCCCGCACAATCTCAGCGAATAGGCAAGTGGGAGTGACTTGGTGCTCTATTTGAGCTTGGGTCTGGTTCTATTCAGCTTTTGGATATTGCTGTCGGGCCATTACACGGTGATAACGCTCACGGCCGCTATGCTGTCGACCATATTCGTGGTCGCCATGACGGCGCGCATGAAACTGATCGACCGTGAGGGCCACCCAACCTATTTGCTGTGGCGCGTTATCGGCTACCATCCTTGGCTGGTGCGCCAGATACTCGGGTCTGCCTGGGATCTCAGCAAGCTGATCCTGGATCCGAAATTGCCGATCTCGCCGACAATTGTGGAGGTCCGGGGAACCCAGAAGACGGCCGTTGGCATCGCCACATACGCCAATTCGATCACGCTGACGCCCGGGACGCTGTCGGCTCGACTCCATGGCAACGACATCCTGGTCCACGCCATTACCCGCGAGGGCGCCAAGCATCTCAAAAAGGGCGAGATGGATCGCCGGGTCACCGATTTCGAGGGCGGCGAATGATGTTCGCGGCTGCCGCACTTGCCGTTCTCGCGGCACTCGGGCTCGCTGTCGTCCGTGCCCTGCGGGGACCCACCGTGTTCGATCGCGTGCTCGCCGGAAATTATGTCGGTGTCGGCGCAATTCTGCTGTTGGCGCTAGTGGGTTTTATTACAGATCGTCCCGAATTCCTCGACATCGGAATCCTTTACGGGCTGCTCAACATCATCAGCACGTTGGCCGTTCTGAAGTATTGGCGCTATGGCGATTTGAGCCATGGGGGCGATGAGGAGCCACCGGCGACATGATCGATGCGGCCGTAACGGGGCTCAGCTGGATCCTGCTGGCTGCTGGTGCCTTCTATTACTTTGTGGGCGCCCTGGGCCTGGTGCGCATGCCGGACGTCTTTACGCGGATGCATGCGGGCAGTATCGGCGACACGGCGGGCGCCGGACTAATGCTCGCGGGCATGATGGTGGTGGCGGGTTTCAGTCTGGTTAGCGTAAAGCTGATCGTCATTCTCGTCATCATTCTGTTCACCAGCCCTATCACGACCCATGCGTTGGCACAGGCCGCCCTGCATGCGGGCGTGGAACCGCTGCTCGCTGGCAAGGGAAAGCGCGCCTCGGCTGGCCCCAAAGCTCCAGTCAGAAAAAGAACGGCCTCGAAAACCAGACGGCGCGCACCCTCGCGCAAGGCCCGGGAGGCGACGCGATAGAAGCCCTGATCAACATGGTTTTGCTGACCATGATGGCCGTCATCACGATCGGCGTCGTGCGTCTGCGAAACCTATTTGCCGTTGTGATTCTTGGCGGCATCTACAGCTTTCTGATGGCGAGCGTAATGATCGTGCTGGACGCGGTGGACGTGGCCATGACCGAGGCTTCCGTCGGTGCGGGGCTGGCCACAGTGCTGATGCTGGCCACGCTCTATCTGACCAAGGCGGAAGAGACCGTTCCCGCCCATTCGCCGATCCTGCCGCTATTCGTCGCGGTCGGCACCGCAGCGGCCCTGGTCTACGGCACAATGGATCTGCCGCCCTTCGGGATAGCCGACGCGCCGGTGCATACCAATGTGGCGCCGCGCTATCTGGAGCGTTCCCTTCAAGAGACGCTGGTGCCCAACGTCGTGACGTCGGTGCTCGCGAGCTATCGCGGCTTCGATACGCTGGGCGAAACCACCGTGATCTTTACGGCCGGAATCGGCGTATTACTGCTTCTCAAGGGCCGCCGCCGCGTCAAGCCTGGTCCCAAGCGAAAAAGGATCCGGCGATGAGGTTGGATGTCATTTTCCGGGTCGGCGCCAAGATCATGCTGCCCTTCATCCTGATCTTTGCGTTCTACGTTCAATTTCACGCCGATTTCGGCCCCGGTGGCGGCTTTCAAGCGGGCGTCATCTGCACGGCCATGGTGATCCTATACACCATCATTTTCGGCCTCGACGCCGCCAGGACCGTGGTTCCCCCATGGATCCCGGAACTGATGATTCCACTCGGCATCTTGATCTTTGCTGGCACCGGGATGGTCGACCTAATGCTCGGCGGAAATTTTCTGGACTATTCGGTGATGGGTCCCGACGCCCCCCACGGCCAGGAATACGGCATCTTGATCGTGGAATTCGGCGTCTTGGTCACGGTGTTCGGGGCCATGACCTCGATCTTTTTCGCGATCGTCGGGCGGGGGCGCTGAATGGAATTTCTGCACGAGATCGCCGCCCACTATAATCACTGGATCACCGTATTCCTGATGGTCTCGGGCCTCTATATCGTGGTGGCCCGCGGCAATATGGTGAAGAAGCTGGTCGGGCTCTCCCTGTTCCAGACTTCGGTCTATCTGCTCTACATTTCGCCCGGCAAAATCCTGGGCGGCACAGCCCCCATCATCTCGGACCAGTTCGAGGTCTACTCGAACCCGCTCCCCCATGTGCTGATCCTGACCGCGATTGTCGTTGGCGTGGCGACTTTGGCGCTAGGGCTCGCGCTGGTCGTGCGCATAAACGAGGCCTACGGCACGATCGAAGAAGACGAGATATTCGCCGAGGAAGAGGACGAATGATCCAGGCCCACCTGCCGGTGTTGCAAGTGGTCATACCGCTATTGGGCGCGGTGTTCTGCGCCATGCTGCAACGGGGCAACTGGGCTTGGGCGGTGGCGCTCGTGGTCAGTTGGACCATGCCATTTATCGCGGGCTCGCTGCTGCTCCAAGTGATCGCCGACGGGCCGATCAGCTACGCGCTTGGCGGCTGGCCGCCGCCCTGGGGAATCGAATACCGGGTGGACGTGGTGAACGCCTTCGTGCTGGTGCTGGTCTCATCCGTGGGTGCGGTAATCATGCCCTATGCACGCCTTAGCGTAGCCTCCGAGATCGCGCCCGAACGGCAGGCCTGGTTCTACGCCATGTACCTGCTCTGCCTTTGTGGACTGCTCGGCATCACCATCACCGACGACGCCTTCAACGCTTTCGTGTTTTTGGAGATTTCGTCGCTCTCGGCCTATGTGTTGATCGCGCTGGGGCGAGACCGGAGGGCGCTGCTGGCGGCCTATCAGTACCTGATCCTCGGCACCATCGGCGCCACGTTTTACGTGATCGGCGTGGGCCTGCTCTACACCATGACGGGCACGCTCAATTTGGTGGATATCGCGGGCCGCATCGATGCCATCGAGTCCACAAGGCCAATCCTGGCAGCGCTCGCTTTCCTGACCGTTGGCATCAGTCTGAAGCTGGCGCTGTTTCCACTGCATGTCTGGCTCCCCAATGCCTACGCCTACGCGCCTTCGGTGGCGACCGCCTTTCTTGCCGCCACTGCAACCAAGGTCGCGATCTATCTGCTGCTGCGGTTCTTCTTCTCGGTGTTCGGCGTAGGGTTCGTATTCGACACACTCCCCGTCACGACGATCTTCCTGGCGTTGTCGGTTGCCGCGATGTTCGGTGCTTCCATCGTTGCGGTGTTCCAAGACGACGTGAAGCGAATGCTGGCGTACTCATCCGTGGCGCAGATCGGCTACATCACGCTCGGAATTGCGCTCGCCAATCAGACCGGGCTGACCGGCGGTATTGTCCATCTCTTCAATCATGCGGTGATGAAGTCGGCGCTGTTCCTGGTGCTCGGCGCGGTTTTCTATCGGATAGGCTCGGTCAAGATCCAGGAAATGGCGGGGATTGGCTACCGTATGCCTATCACCATGGGCGCCTTCGTGATCGCCGGGCTCGGCATCATTGGGACGCCCGGTACGGCGGGCTTCATTTCCAAATGGTATTTGGCGCTCGGCGCCCTGGAGGCGGGCGACTGGTGGATCGTGTTCCTGTTGGTCGGCAGTTCGGTGATCTCGATCCTGTATATCGGCCGCGTGGTTGAAGTGGTCTGGTTCCGGCCGGTCGGCGAGACCGCGAAGGCGGCCAGCGATCCCCCGAATTCGATGATGATACCCGCCCTCGTTCTGGTAGCAGCAACGGTCTATTTCGGGATTGACGCGGACCTAACGGTGGGTGTGGCGGCACAGGCCGCGCAGACCCTGCTGGAAGGCCTGAAATGACACCCCAAGCGCTTGTGATCGCGGCCATTTTGATTCCGTTTGCGGGCGCGGGGCTAATCGCGCTTACCAGGTGGAACCGCAACGTACGCGAAGCGGTTACGCTGATCACGGCGCTCGCGCTGGCCGGCGTCGTTTATGTGATCCTGGGCGATGTGATGGAGGGCAGGGCGCCGGCGACGGGCGCCTTCGAGATTGCGCCGGGGCTGGAACTCGCCCTGGCTGTGGAACCGCTCGGCATGCTGTTCGCATGCATCGCGGCAAGCCTGTGGATCGTGAATTCGATCTATTCGATCGGCTATATGCGGGGCAATAACGAGAAGAGGCAGACGATCTTCTATGTCTGCTTCGCCATCGCAATTGCCAGCACCATAGGGGTCGCCTTCTCGGCCAATTTGCTCACGCTTTTTCTGTTTTACGAGCTGCTAACGCTCAGCACTTATCCACTGGTGACGCACCGGGCCAATGAAGAAGCGGTGGAGGGCGGGCGGACCTATCTGATCCTGTTGCTAGGCACATCGACCGTGCTGTTTCTCCCGGCGATCATCGCGACGGCGCTTATCGCTGGAACGCTCGACTTTACGCCGGGCGGTATTCTTGCTGGAAAAGCGAGCGGGCCCGTCATCGCGGTGCTGCTGGCGCTCTTCATGTTTGGGATCGGCAAGGCGGCCCTGATGCCGTTTCACCGCTGGTTGCCCGCCGCCATGGTGGCGCCGACGCCCGTCAGCGCTCTGCTGCATGCAGTAGCCGTGGTCAAAGCGGGCGTGTTCGCGGTGATGAAGGTGGTGGTCTACATTTTCGGCATCGATCTGCTGGCCTCCTCGGGAGAGAGCGAGTGGCTCGTCTATGTCGCCGCTGCTTCGCTGCTGATCGCCTCTGTGGTGGCTCTCACCAAGGACAATCTGAAGGCCAGGCTCGCCTATTCGACAGTGAGCCAACTTGCCTATGTGGTACTCGCCGCGGCGCTTGCCAACAGCCTGGCGGTGGTGGGGGGGAGCATGCACATTGCCATGCATGCGGTGGGCAAAATCACGCTGTTTTTCTGCGCGGGCGCCATCTACACGGCGGCCCACAAGACGCAAGTGAGCGAGCTCTCAGGTCTGGGCCGCGCCATGCCATTCACCTTCGCGGCTTTCTTTGTCGCGGCGCTCAGCATTGTGGGTCTGCCGCCGTTGGGGGGTGTGTGGAGCAAATGGTATCTGGCGTTAGGCGCGCTGGATGCTCAACAGATTTCGATGGTCGCGGTGCTTATGGTCTCCTCGGTGCTGAGCCTCGCCTACCTGCTTCCGATCCCCTTCAAGGCATTCTTCGGGAAGCCCGCGGATAACCCCGGGCCCACCGCAATCAAGGAGGCGCCGCTGCCTTGCCTGATTGCGATCGGGGTAACCGCGATCGCCTGCGTGCTGCTGTTTTTCTTTCCAACGCCCGTGCTCGAGCTGCTCGAGCGCATAGACGTGCGCTAGGGCGACCCCATGGCCGGCAAAAAGAAAAAGCACCTGTTCGACGACCCGCTAAACGTCAAGCGCGCGATCTATCTGCTCTATTCGGTATGCGGGATCACGCTGCTCGCCGACTTCCTGGTCCACCGGCATATCGACCATCCTTGGGAAGGGACGATCGGCTTTTACGCCATCTACGGCTTCGTGGCCTGCGTCCTGCTGGTTCTGATCGCCAAGCAGATGCGCAAGGTCCTGATGCGCAGCGACGACTACTACGATGACTAGCGTCGCGCCCTTCATGATCTTCTTTGTGGGCGCAGTGCTGGTGGCGCTCACCGACGGCCGGGTGCGCCAGGCCGTTCTGCTGGCGATTCCGATCCTGGGCGCGCTCAACCTGTTGGGCCTTGGACAGGGCGCAGGTCTCCAGGTTGAGCTGATGGACTACCGGCTGACGCTGGTCCGTGTCGACAGTTTGAGCCTTCTGTTCGGCATCTTGTTTCATCTGGCGGCCTTCATCGCGATCCTCTTCTCCCTGCATCTGCGTGACACGCTGCAGCAGGTCACCGGTGTGCTGTATGCGGGCAGCGCGTTGGGGGCGGTGTTCGCCGGCGATTTGATCACGCTCTTCATCTTCTGGGAGCTGCTGGCCATCACCTCGGTATTTCTGGTGCTGGCGCGGCGCACCGAGCGCGCCTTCTGTTCGGCGATGCGCTACATCACCATTCAGGTGACCTCGGGCGTGATCCTGCTCGCGGGCGTTCTGGTGCGCTCGTTTCAAACCGGTTCGATCGAGTTCGGTTTTATTGGTCTCGAAGGGCTGGCCGGTTGGCTGATCTTCATCGCCTTCGGCATCAAATGCGCGTTTCCGTTGCTGCATAACTGGCTTACGGATTCCTACGCCGAGGCGACGCCGACCGGGACCGTATTCCTGAGCGCCTTCACGACCAAAGTCGCGGTCTACGCCCTGGCGCGCGCTTATCCCGGAACCGAGCTGCTGATCTATATCGGGGCCGTGATGACCATGTTCCCGATCTTCTATGCGGTGATCGAAAACGATCTGCGCCGGGTGCTGGCCTACAGCATGATCAATCAGATCGGCTTCATGGTCTGCGGCATCGGGATCGGAACGGCACTCGCCATGAACGGCGCCGTGGCGCACGCCTTCAACGACGTGATCTTCAAGGGACTGCTGTTCATGTCGATGGGCGCCGTGCTCTACAGGACCGGCAAGATCAATGGCTCGGAGCTTGGCGGGCTCTACAAGTCGATGCCCTACACGACCGGCTTTTGCATCGTGGGCGCCGCCTCGATTTCGGCCTTTCCGCTATTTGCGGGTTTCGTTTCCAAGTCGATGGTGATGTTGGCGGCGCTGGAAACGGGCCACCCCATCGTTTGGTTGGCGCTGCTGTTTGCCTCCGCCGGCGTGTTTCATCATGCCGGCATCAAGATCCCGTTTTTCGCTTTCTTTTCCTATGACTCCGGTATCAGGACCAAAGAGGCGCCGCTCAACATGCTGATCGCCATGGGGCTGGCGGCCTTCATCTGCATCTTCAACGGCAGCTATCCCTGGGTGCTCTACAGCTTGCTGCCCTATCCGGTCGATTATGCGCCCTATACGGTGAGCCACGTCCTGGCCCAATCCCAGCTGCTGTTCTTTTCCGCGCTGGCCTTTTGCTGGCTGAAGCTAACGGGGCTCTATCCGCCGGAATTGCCCGGCGTGAACATCGATGCGGAGTGGAGTTACCGGAAAGCACTTCCCGCGGCAGCGCGTTGGGGCTACGCCATGGCGGTTGCCTTCCGCCGAAACGTCGTCGATCGCCTGCAGCGCCGGCTTGAGCGCCTGATGCGCGAAATTTACCGCCACCACGGTCCCCAGGGCATACTCGCGCGCACCTGGCCAACAGGAAGTATGGCCTTTTGGGCTACACTATTACTTGGAGCGTATCTGATTCTGTATTATTTTTAACTGGGCCGTGCGTCCGTCTAGCCACCGTCGGAATTTCAGAATTGAATGGTGCCAGCATTGATTTACGTCATGGCCAAGACTAGGGCAGATGATTTTAATTCTTATTGTCGAGACTCTTAGTTCTCATCGGCGTTCGAATTGCGGTAATCGAATCAAGGATGAAATAACTGTGCCGCCTGCATCGGGTCGTTCGCCGGTCTGAATCCGATATTTGGACGCGGGTCAATTCAATGACTTTCAGTCGCTAGATTGGCACATTAGAATGACTGAAATACTGTCGCGATTCGTTTGTAAGTCATATTAGCTTCATATTACCGCGTTATCAGTTTGATTAATGCTGGGGAGGGGGCTTGTATACTGAAGTTGTGTTTCAGAAGTACATACAACTTTTGCGATGCTAAGCCTCATAATGGGCCTTACAAATTCTGGTGAAGACAAAGGACCAATTGGATGGAAGAAGTAGCTGAAAAAAGCGAACTCGTTGAGCTGACGGCCGACGTTGTGTCGGCCTATGTCAGCAACAACACCGTGGTCGCAACTGATCTACCAAATGTCATCAATGATGTTTATGAGGCGCTCAGTAAGGCCTCGGCCAAGGCATCACAGCCGCTCAAGGAAGAGCTCAAGCCTGCGGTGGCGATTAAGAAATCGGTGATGCCCGATTACATCATTTGCCTTGAAGACGGAAAAAAGTTCAAATCGTTGAAGCGCCATTTACGGACGCATTACGATTTAACCCCCGAAGAATACCGCGAAAAATGGGGGCTGCCCCACGATTATCCCATGGTGGCGCCGAATTACGCTGCCGCCCGGTCGGCTTTGGCCAAGAAGATGGGATTGGGCCAGCGGCGCAGATCGTAGCTTAAGTTTCTTCAAACAAAGTTGGGAGTCGACTTCGGCTTTTTAGTTGGCGCAAGGCGCAAGCATTGGGCTTGCGCCTGTCCAGCACGGCTCGTTCGAGTCTGGGGCCGGGGTCGACCATCCATCCCACCACGATAGCTTGGAGATTATGACGGCCTTCGCGGGGCAGCCCGCGATGGCGCGCGCCTGATGCTATTGAAGAACCGGAGCTTGCTCGAGGGAGGCCTGTGCATCGGCGCGGATTCGCTTGACCATCGACATCAGGCCGTTGGATCGTTGCGGCGTCAAATGGTCTCTCAAGCCGAGCCCGTCGAATACGGCCCCGGCGTCCGTTCCCAGAATCTTCTCCGCCGGCTGGCCGGAATACATCGCCAAGAGAATCGCGATTAACCCACGAACGATATGGGCGTCGCTATCACCGATGAAACGCAGTTCCGGACCGCTAGACGAACCGTTTTTGGCGAAGCTCGTCGAGAGCCAAACCTGACTGACGCATCCCTGGACCTTATTGGCGGGCGTCCGCGCTTCATCGGGCAACGGCTCGAGGCTTCGCCCTAGCTCGATGACGTAGCGGTAACGGTCTTCCCAGTCGTCCAGCAGCTCGAAATCGGCAACTATGTCGTCGATGGTCATGGGCTAAGGGTTCCGGAATATGGCCCGATATCAGTAGCGGATTATGCGATCGTTTTGCAATGGGCGGCCGCGGAGAGCTGTGTGCGCTGCCAGTGATGTCCAGCATGCGCCCGAAAGCGGACATCAGATCGCACAGCGTGGAACGTCCGCTCTTAGCCAAAAGCGGACATGCCCTGCCACATTTTCTTGCTTCGAAAGACGTCTGTGGCATTCTCCATCAAAGTCAGAATTGCCACGCAATTTGACCCCTGGTCGGTCTGAGTATTGCTTGCATCTTCAACTTTCATTGATTGAGAGCTAGAATCGAGTCATCACTGAATATAGAATGCCGCAATAAAGTTGAAATCTTCGACTAATGAGTCTACCTAAAGCATTAATTGGTTTAACTGTATTCATATTCGTCGCACTTGGCTTCTTCGTTGGGCTAAATTTTTTTCCAGTATTTAAACAAGATCGGCTCGAACATATTAATACTCATGTTTTCATCGGAGGCTATCTACGGCCGGAGCAGCTTCGCGCGGGTTGGAAGCGTCCAAATTTTGGAAGCTGGGGAACGGAAAGTTCAGGCTCGCGCGCAGAATTAGCGCTCCCGATCGAAATCACCGTCGACAAGGATATAAAGCTCAAAATTGATTTTTCACTCAGTCCAAGTTTCACTCAACGGAGGATAGAGATAGCTGCAAACGGAGAAAAAGTTGGCGAGTGGGAGATCAAGCAAATGAGGGCCCGGCATACTCGCTCGTTCAGAATTCCATACTCGATGTGGAAGCGCGACAATCCGATAAACATCAGCCTGGTCGCAAGACATTTAGAGAAATCTCAGATGTTCGGTACCGACAAAAAACAACCGGACCTCGGAATCATCTTGCACGCCATTTCTGTATATCAAATGTCATGATCCAACCCGTCCTTTGTAATGCATTCTAGACATTTGACCCGAATAGAAGTTTTTGCCCCGCTGACCTGACCCAGATTTCGGTTCCAATCATAAAGTTGGTCTGCTTTGTGTTAGATCTGCAGGTTTGTTGGCAACCGACGCCGGCGGCCTTTACAGGGTGGCCTGGTTGCCTTGTCTGACAGCCAATTGATTTGGATAGCCCGTTAATTGCCGATTATGGTGTCGTCTTATTTTCGAGGGTTTCGAACTGGGCAACCCAGGGGGTGACGATTGTTTGCCTGGAGAAGAAACTTCGTTGCTAACCTCAAGCGCTTCGTACCCCTGATCGTCATTATCATTGCGGTGGGTTCTGGCACGGTGGTGTCCCGTTCAGGCCCGCAGTCTTGGACGTTTCACGAGGGGTCGAAGGCTAATCTCGTCACCGCCCACAATCTGCTCAGCTTGGGCGTTTTCTCCGCCCAGAGCTTGCGGCACCAGAATGCCATCAAACCTCGACGCGACCAACCGCCTGGGTACCCCATGGTGCTCGCCGCCATCGCAGCGCTAGATGGGGAGGTGGCGGGGGGGCTGGCCTGCTTTGGGTCGAACGGTATGGCATGTCAACTCGCATACCCGTTTCGGACCGTCTCCATCGTGCAAGCCGCAGCGGGAGTCGGCATCCTCATTCTGATCTATTTCATGACCCTCGAACTCACAGGGTCCAAGTTGATCGGCTATACCACCGTGGTGATTTTCGTGGTCTTGGCCCGGCTTGGCGAGTTCGCTCGCCATCTACGCCCAGACAATTTTCAGAATCTGGCGATCTTCGCAGGGCTCGCTCTTATTGCGCTTGGAGTCCGCAGGCGAAAACTCATTTATGCTCTGCTCGCTGGCGGAAGTTTCGGCATCGCTGGGCTGTTCCATCCGCCCTTCGCCTATTTCGTTTTCGCCGTGCCCCTCATTTTGGCGCTGATAATTCCGCTCGCGGGGCGTGACATCGAAGCGCGTCGCTTTTTGCTGCGCGGCGGTGGCGTTTTCATGTTGGGTGCCGTCGTAACCCTCACACCGTGGGCACTTCGAAACCTAGCGACGTTCGGAGACCCGCTGCTGACGGATACCTATGAGGCAAGATATCTAGCGATGCGAATTGCTTACAACGACATGTCAGTCAAAGAATGGTTCGCATCATTTATTCACTGGATTCCCAGCTACGGGGATGATCTCTCGAGGCTTACATTTGGAGCCTCCAACACTGCCAAGCTCGATGGCGCCAATCCGGGTACTTATTATTCTGCGGGTCCGACTATCTTGGCGAAAGCTTTAGCCGCCACACCGCCAAACGGGCACCCGCTCAAGCAGCTAATATATGATCACATTGCAAGTGCGCCGCTCTGGCATCTGGCGACAACGCTGCCGATATTCACCCGCGGCATGTGGGGCTCGCACGGTTTCTTCGCCATTGTCGGCATTATGCTGTTGCCGGTTTTGATCTGGAGGATCCGGGCCGCGCCGCAATTCGATGCGGCCATCGCCGTTATCGTCACATGCGTGGCTCTCGCGGCCATACACGCGCTTTTCACGCCTAATTTCTTCTGGTTCAACCTGCCGATGGCGTTCCTGGCCGCGCTGACGCTTGCCCATTTGTTGGAAGAGCCATTGCGCCGATTCGCCAACTGGCTTGGCCGAAAACGGGCTGACTTCACAAGAGATTAGGCGGCCGATGTGAAACAGCGCTGATTCCCGCTGACCTAGGCGCTATACCAAGGTGCTTCAGAATGTCCTTGATCTGCTCCGCGACGAGAACGGCGTCGCCGAGCTTTGCTGTCGCGCAGGCAATTGAGAAACTGGACACAATGAATTCGACTTCCTAGGTTCCTCCACGTTTTTTAACGTGTCGCAGGGTTTGGCCACACATGAAATCAACTCGTTCCTCATGTCGACGCAAACCGAAACAGTTCATTGTTGCTGCCGCCACCGTCATAGTTAGTGTTTTGGTCACTTTGCTGACCCTCGAGGTCTGCGTGCGCATCTTCTTCCCGAGATACGGCATCGTACAGAAAATTGTGATTCCTAATCCACGCAGTGATTCACGCGCCTATATTCTCAAACCCGGTGCACGAATTGTCTTCAGCGGATCGCGCCAGCGGTTGGATAAGCCGGTGGTCTGGCAAATCAATGCCCAGGGCATTCGATCGGAGCGGCTAGCGCCGCCGCGATCAGAAAAATTCCGTATCGCCACTTTTGGCGACAGCGAAACATTTGGCTGGTCGGTACCGCTTGACTTCACGTTCCAGCGACGCATGGAAAAGATCGATGACAATGTAGAGGTGCTTAACCTTGGAATACCGGGATACAATGTTGAAAATAGCGCCGATCACATGGAAGAGATGCTGCCAAGGTTGAAAGCGGATTTTGTATTTTATCATTTTAACGGCAATGACACCGATCCGCCGCTGACCTTCTCTCCTACGCTGTCGAAGTCACAGCTATATATCTTTTACAGAAAATCGCAGGCGACTTTGCTGCGAACATTGTTCCCAAAGGACTCAAGACGCAAGGACTCGCCGGAGAGCTTTGCCTACCTTGCCAATCAAATTGATCGGATGATCGAAATTTGCCGCCGTGATAACGCACCGTTATTGATAGGTTTTGTGGGATGGAAATTCCAAAAATTCTTGCAGTCTTCGCGCCAACTCGACTGCACCCGGTCACTCGAATCAACCGCATGTAGCGATTCACACGAGCCGGGATTCTCGATTGTCTCTATCAATCCCGAGCAAGGCTGGAAGTGGAGGTCTTTGCCGACGCTCGATCACCATATGTCGCAAGTAGCCCACCAGAAGACCGCAAAAACGATTTGCAGAGAAATATCTGTCGGCCGGGAAAACAGCTGCGTTCCGCCTTACCGGCGTTCGGCTCAAGGCAATTGATCACAGCGGGACAACGGCATTGTTGCGTCAACGGTGGCGGACCTGCTTGCAGCCGCCGGCTCCCGGCGAATTAGGGTCCGGACCGTAGGCGCCTGGCTGCGGATTGCGACTTCCGAATTGGGTCGCTAGCAGACATATTTGGCCTGCCTCAGTGATGTCCGCTTTGGGTCATTAGCGGACGCACATGACTGCATGATTTGACGTCCGCTTTACCCTCGAAAGCGGACATCCAAACAGGTGGTGCGATGACGGTTGGATTGTGGTTCAAGCGCGCAACAGCTTCGGATCATGCGCTACTGAATTAGGATGCGCGCACTCGCGGACGGAAAAGGGCAGTGAATCCGTCCGGAGCGCGCGCTTGGTCTGGCGATAGCCGCCAGCATCCAATTGGCACCACGCGGCTTAGGCTCGAGGCCCAAACCGCGCGGTTATTGACCGGGTGGATCCCAAATTAGCCGCGCCCCTCAAAATCGTAATTGGGATCCTACCAGACCGGTTCAATATCACCTGGTGTCAAGGTGCTCTGCGAATCCTCGATGCCGTTGTCCGAGGATGCGACCCTTTCTGCGGCCTCGCCGGACTTCGTGCCTTTCACGAAATCCGTTACCATTTTGACGCCGAACTTCGCTTTCTGAGTGAAGGTATCGAAAGCGGCAGCACCGGTTTCGCACGTGCTCGGATTGCGGTCGCAAAAACTCGAAATGTCCTTCACGGCGGATTCCGCCGTGCCATAGACGGTCATTTGTTCCTGCTTGCTGGTAGGGAGCAGGAGAATCAGTATCACGAGCCAAAACGCTATTCTGAAGAGAATCATCTGTCTGCCCTTGTCAAATAATCCGCCCATTTTCATGGGCGATGGGCAAATGCTAGTGCTGGCGCGATAAGAACGAGATAATTAGCGGCTCCAATCTTTAGTCAAATTTGGTTTTAATTTTAGCTATCGAGACTGCCCTATCTCGAGCTTCGCGCGACGCCAGACGGGAGTCGCGGCAACAGGGCGCTGGCTGTCCATTACCGCAAGACGAGCATTGGGGCGCTCTGTTCGGTCTCCGGTTTATCAACTGTTCATCATAGGCACTGATAATGGCGTGACCGGCCGCGCTGCAGATTCGGCGGGCTGGCTGGATAAGGACCAAGATTGCGAAAGTGATGACGGCTCAGTTTGCCAGAATAGCGTTTTTGGGTTTCGTCGGCTTGACGGTCGTGATTTCCTATAACGCTCTGTTTCTGCAAGACAATCCGCACCGCTCGCTATCGGCCAAGAAGGTTCACACCAAAGCTTCGTCTGGCCGGGCGCAATTGGCGCGCGCCGCGAACCGTCCCAAGACCTCAAGCCCCTCGTCGAGCCGGGTAAACATGGTCAAGGCGATCCAACGCGAGCTGCAAGCCCGTGATTACGATCCCGGGCCCGTTGATGGCGTAGCCGGAACGTTCACCAGGGCGGCGATAATGGCTTACCAGGTTGATGCCGGGCTGCCGGTCACGGGCGCGACCTCGGGAAGCCTGCTGGAACACATCGTGCTTGGGGAATCTACCGGCCCTCTCGCGGAGCAGACGGAGATTCCCGACGAGACCGTCGCGTTGATCAAAAAAGTGCAGCAATTCCTGAAAGACCAGGGACTTAAGCCGGGGCCCGTGGACGGCATATTGGGCTCCGGCACACGCCGCGCGGTCAAATCGTTCGAGCGCGACAGAGGGCTCGCGGAGACGGGTCGAATCTCCGGCAAGCTGGTTCGCAAGATTACGGCATTGGCCGGCGCCGAATTCGCCAGCGTCGACAACGACTAACCTCTCCGCCGCCTGCCCATTAGCGTTTTCTTAACCATGGCGGTCGCCAAATGTGCCCAATGGCCGGCAAATTGTCGCGCTAGAGCAACGATAGTCCATTTGCCGGCGGACAGCCTTTCGGCTCGAGGGCCAAGGAGGCCGCAATGGCCACGCTGTTAAAGTTTCGAAGACCCGATGATGGGGCGCGGAGACCGCGGGCTGAGAATCGGCCAGATCGAGGCCGAAGCGCGGAGATTATGATCTTTCCGGGCGTCAGAATTGAGCGTCAGGGCCGGCGGCCAGATGATCGCTCACGCGCTCGACTTGACGGTTCCGCCGATACGACGGGGGAAACCGCCTAGTTCGGGCGAGGAACGCTCGCTTTTTTCAGAGCGCGGCAAGGGGGCCAGATCGTATTAGTTACGAATTGCGTCGGCAAAATCAGCTCCGGTAATTGCGCTAATTTCGCGCACCAGTTTTCCGGAAATTCGCCCCGTCTCCGGAAGACCGCGGCTGCGCTCAAACGCCCTGATGGCACGCCGCGTACCCGATCCCACAACTCCATCGGGATTGCCTAGCCTGTATCCCCGGTCGCTCAGAAACTGTTGTACGGCCTTGATCAGGTCATTCGTATCGGGAGGACTGCCAGACAGTTCGGACATCGGGCCATCGGCCTCGCCGGAGACGATGTGTCTGAGAAGATTGTCCGATGCAATACCCGTAACAGCCAGGCCCGCATCCGATTGATAGGCCATGATTGCCGCCCGAGTGTAGACATTCGCCGCGCCATCCACGGATCCCGGATGGTAGTCGCGGACCTGCAATTCGCGCTGAATGGACGCGAGCATGTTCGACCGGTTTTCAGCCAAGCCGGCATTGGCGATTATCCGCTCGCACCGTGCTTGCCGCAGCGCCTGTTCGGCGCGCTCCGCGTAGCTGATGCCCGCCAACGGCACTCTGATCACGGCTAGCCCGCTGTTTTCGGGCGCGGTCACAACCACTACATCGTCACTGTCGTAGAGCGCTTCCGTTTCCGTATCCAACAGCGCGTTGCTCTCGGTCGATATGATGATTTCGATCTTTTCGCGATTAATATCGCCGCCGCTGATCGTATAGAAATTGGCGCCACTGGGCCGATAAAACGCGATCATCCAGAGTTCATCGATGATTCGCGTCGAGATTCGGACCGGGCCCCTCGTGACGTCGTAACGGCAGAACGCGTAGCGCATGTCTGGTGCCATCAAGGGCAGGCTTTGGTGAGCCGGGCTCGCGGCCGGCAGCACGACGAGCTTATTTGGCTCGGCAAGCGAAGACAGCCTGTTCCAAGCGTTTCGAGGTGCGATTTGGGGGAGGCCCAGAACAGTCGCAATGTGAATCAGCCCCGCGATGATCACTGCGAGTATTATCGCGAACCAGGAGATTCTTATCGGCATGCCACTCTCCGGATTTCCGGAAGTGCTTTGTCGACTTCTCGTCCACCCACCGTGCTTTCCGTCGTCCGGGGGGCATAGACCCGCATGACGAGCTGCAACTGATCGCTGTCGCCGGCGGGCAGCCAATTTCCTGGGCGTGCATCCCGCGAGACCGCGATCTGGAACCTGCCATCGGCGCGCAGCGCCACGTCCCGGCTGCTGAACGCATGGCGGTTGGCCTTATTGGGTATCAAGCGTCCCGATGTTTCGTACGCGGCGATGCTCCACCAGGCAGCATCGATGGGTGTGCCCTCGACCGAATACTCACACTCCGATGTCAGCTCGTCTCCCTCGCCGTCAACGCGGGCCACGTAGTAGAGCGCGCTGGTCGAGGTGATGGGCAGCCGCCCGGAACGTGCGAAATGAGCCTTCGTGTAGGGATCGGCATTGGGACTTCCCGCGGAATACCAAACCGACCAAGGACCGAGGCGTCCCGTGGTTAGCGCGGAACCTTGATCGACCATCTGCCAGGCGGAACCCAGGCCCAAAAAGAGAGCGAGGCCGGCATAAAACAGAATTGTAAAAAAGGTCCACATATCGCGGTGTGGCTCGGTACCTTACTCGCCAGTTTCGGCCATCCGGCGATCCTTGCGCCGCTCGAGGTCGGTGCGGCGTCCGCCACGCCTTGCCTCGCCCGGCTCCGCACCAGACGCTGCTCCGCTTGGCTCGGATGACGGTCCGGGTGCCGATGTGTCCAGCGCAGCCTGCCGGGCATCCACGAAGGCCGCGTGCATATCCTCTAGCACCACGCGAGTTTTCGGCGACATCCTGCGTATGCTCGAAGCGATCGTGCCATAGGTCGGGTCAGCCCGCTTCAGGGCGGCCATCTTCTGCATTGCGGCGACCTGATTGGGATGCAGGGCCACGCCGGGAATTTGTGGAATATCGGGCGTGGCGTGGGCGTAAATCATGTACTCCTTCCAGGTCATGGCGGGCAGGCTGCCACCGGTCACCCGGTTCATCGGCGTGAAATTGTCATTTCCGAACCACACGCCGGTCACATACTGGCCGGTGAAGCCCATGAACCATGCGTCGCGCCAGCTCGAGCTGGTGCCGGTCTTGCCGACTGCGTTGGTGAATCCCAGCTGCGCGCGACGCCCGGTTCCGCTGGTGACGACCAGGGCCAGCATGGAATTGAGCTGTTCGACATGCTTGCGGTCGAAGATCTGCTTGGGCGGCGGATCGTCGCGCTCGCGCAGATACACGACTTCCTCATCGGTGTTTCGGATCTCTTCAATCACATAGGGCGGCGTCCGTTTTCCGCCTGCGGCCATAACGGCCATTGCTGCGGTGTGTTGCAGCGGCGTGATGCCGGTGTCGCCGAGCGCCATCGAGCAGCTCTTGCGGACGTTGAGGCCCAGCTTCTTCGTGTTCGCCAGAACCTTCTCGCGTCCCACCTTCAGTGACAGTTTCACCGCCACCGTGTTGATCGAGCGCATCAATGCGTGGGCCATGGGCATGCGTCCGCGATAGCCGCCGGAGTAGTTTCTGGGCGACCAGCGCCCGCAGCCGACGGGACCGTCGACGACGGTTGACTTGGGCGTGTAACCGTTCTCAAGCGCGGTCAAATAAACATAGGGCTTGAAGGACGAGCCAGGCTGGCGCAGGGCTTTGGTCGCGCGGTTGAACTGACTCTCGCCGTAGTCCCGGCCGCCCACGATTACCCGAACCGCACCATTGGGCTCCATCGAGACCAGTGCCGCCTGCTTTGCTCTCTTGCCGCGGCTGAATTTGCGCAGCGTATTCTCGACCGAGTCTTGCGCTGCCCGTTGCAGACCCATGTCGACCGTGGTCACAGCGGTCACCACAAATACATTCTTGTCTTGCATCACGCGCTGGACTTCCTCGAAGGCGTAATCGAGGAACCAGTCGGGCGTATAGAAATCGCTGCGGTCCACGATCTCCGCCGGATTGAGCCGGGCGCCGTGGACTTGGCCTTCGGTCAGGAAGCCGGATTCGACCATGTTGGTCAGAACGATATTGGCGCGCCCGCGCGAAGCCGGCAGGTCAATATGCGGGGCGAATTTGCCGGGCGCCTTGAACAGGCCTGCCATCATTGCGGCTTCGGCAAGGGTGACGTCGCGGATGGTTTTGTTGAAGTAGAGCTGCGCAGCTGCCTCGACCCCAAAGGCGCCGCCGCCCATATAGGAGCGGTCCAGGTAGAGTTTCAGGATTTCCTTCTTGGTAAGCCGCGCCTCCAGCCACAGCGCCAAGAACGCTTCCTTGATCTTTCGCTTCAGGGAGCGTTCCGGCGATAGGAACAGGTTCTTGGCAAGCTGCTGGGTGAGCGAGCTGCCGCCCTGGACCACGTCGTTGGCGCGCACATTCTCCACCATGGCGCGCGCGGTTCCGATCACGTCGATGCCGAAATGGTGGAAGAAGCGACGGTCCTCGGTTGCCAGAGTCGCCTTGATCATGTGGTCGGGGATTTCATTGAGCGGCACCGCGTCGGAGTGCAGGATGCCCCGCTTGCCAATCTCATTGCCGTAACGGTCCAGGAATGTGACGCTGAACTTGCCAGCCGAGCGCCAATCGTCGGTGGTTTCATCAAAGGCGGGCAGGGCGAGCGCTAGCATCACCACAATGCCGACAGTCCCCATCGTCAGCGCCTCGGAGGAGAATTCGCTGAGTGTCCGGCGGAAGCCGGAGACGTGGAAGCGGGCAAAGAAGCTCGAATAGCTGCTCCAGGCGGAACGCAGACCTTCCCAGAATCCGTAGATGCTGGAGTCGATCAGGGAATCGAAGGCGAGCCAGTCGACTCGCTTTCTGTTCCGGCCGCTTTTAGAGATCCAATCGCGCACGGTTCAAATGTTGGCCTGAGTTGCCGGCAGCCGCTCTGCCGGCGCGCTAGTTTGCTATGATTCCACAAACTATAGCGCTAAATCTGTCAATTCCTGGGTGAGGCGTAAAGCATGGGTAAACAAAATCAACCCTTTTGGCGTTCCAAGGGGCTTGAGGAAATGTCGCGGGACGAGTGGGAATCGCTTTGCGACGGTTGCGCTCAGTGCTGCCTGATCAAGCTGGAAGACGAGGATACGGGCGAGCTATTTCACACCAAGATTACCTGCAAATTGCTCGATATCGGCGCTTGCCGCTGCCAGGATTACGACAATCGCCATGCACAGGTTCCCGACTGCATCCCGTTTACGCCCGAAAGCATCCCCGAGCTAAGTTGGCTGCCCAAGACCTGTGCCTATCGCCTGATTGGCGAGGGCAGGGATCTGTATTGGTGGCATCCCTTGGTCTCGGGCGATCCTAATACAGTTCACGAGGCGGGCGTCTCGGTGCGGAGCTTCGCAATCTCCGAAAGCGGTATCCCGAAGGCGCGTTTCGACCGCCACGTGATCCGCGAGCCGCTGCGCCGGCGCTACAAATGACCGGTTCACTCTGCTGATGCCGGCCCCAGGCGCGTTAATTCCAACGATTGCGGATTTCTTTTTGCGCCCTAGGCCCTTAAGACCCTTTCTGAGCAAGGCATTCATGTCCGGTTCAGGCGGGCACCCTTAGTCTCGCGGACAATTCGGAATATTTTCAAACAAGAGGCAACCGTTGCGCTTAGCACTCGTTTTCTTGACCGCTCTATTGGCCCTGGGGGGGCTGGATGAGGGCGGACCCCAGGCAATGGCCGCAGACTGTCTGCCCTGGTCGCAGGCCCGTCCGATCATCGACCAAAACGGGCTGATCGGTTCGGAACAAGCCAGCGCGCTCGCCCAGCGCAAACATCCAGGTGAGGTTCTGGTCAACGTCAAATTTTGCCGTGAGGGGTCGAGCTACGTCTATTTGGTCTCACTGCTGCGGCAGGACAACAATCAAGTGCGCCGGGTGATGGTGGATGCGGCCAGTGGCCGGCTTTAGTGAATCTTCACAAATGCGCGGCGATGATATTTTCGACACTTGGGTAACATATGCGGATATGACCCATGCGACTCCTTGTCATCGAAGACGATCCTGATCTGAACCGGCAGCTCGTATCGGCGCTGAACGATGCGGGCTATGCCGTCGACACTGCAATGGACGGCGAAGAGGGACATTTTCTCGGCGACACCGAACCCTATGACGCGGTGGTTCTGGACATCGGTTTGCCGACCATGGATGGGATCAGCGTGCTGGAGCAATGGCGGCGCAACGACCGCACAATGCCGGTTCTGATCCTCACCGCGCGGGATCGCTGGAGCGACAAGGTGGCCGGCATGGATGCCGGCGCCGACGATTACGTTGCCAAGCCATTTCACATGGAAGAAGTACTGGCCCGGGTTCGCGCGCTGCTGCGCCGTTCGGCGGGCCACGCCACGAGCGAAATCGAGTGCGGTCCGATCAGACTCGACACCAAGACGGCGCGGGTCACGCTCGATGGCTCGGCGATCAAGCTCACCTCGCACGAGTACCGCCTGCTCGCCTATTTGATGCATCACAGGGGCCGGGTGGTCTCCCGCGGCGAGCTAGTGGAGCATCTCTACGAGCAGGATTTCGATAGGGATTCCAATACGATAGAAGTATTCATCGGACGCCTGCGCAAGAAGATTCCGGCCGATTACATCAAGACGGTGAGGGGGCTCGGTTACTCCCTGGCGGATCCCGAGAATGAGGTTTAACTCACTCGCATTTCGGCTGTTCGCTTCGGCGGCGGCATGGACCCTGATCGTGCTGCCGATCACCGCGATCATTCTGATCTCGCTATTTCGCGGCGCCGTCGAACGCAGTTTTGATGCAAGGCTCAACACCTATCTGACCGACCTGCTGGCCGAGACGCTGGACCCCCAGACAGGACAGCTCTTGCCGCCCCCCGATCTCGGCGTCTCCGAGTTCAATCTTCCGCTGACGGGCTGGTACTGGCAGATCACGCCGATCGTCGAGGGCGGCGCCCCGATCCGGCCGATATTCTCCTCGACTTCCCTGCTGGCAGAGGTGCTCGAACTCCCCAGCGCGCAGGAGACGGCAATCAATTCCGACGGCCTGTTGCGCGCCAACATTACCGGACCCAAGGGACAAAAGCTCCGTGTGGTGGAGCGCGAAGTGGCGTTCGACAATTCGGGAAAGCAGGAACGTTACTCCTTCGCGGTGGCGGGCAATGGCGAAGAGGTCGAGAACGAGATCGACGACTTCAAGTTCATCGCCATATCGGCCCTCACCGTGCTCGGTATCGGGCTGGTGTTCGCGACTCTGTTCCAGGTCCGTTTTGGACTGAGCCCATTGGGGACCATGCAGGAAGGTCTCTCGGCCATCCGCTCGGGCAATTCGGAGCAGCTGGAGGGAGAATACCCGGTTGAGATCCACCCGCTGCAGCAGGAGTTGAATGCCCTGATCCGGTCCAATCACGACATCGTGGAGCGCGCCCGGACCCATGTCGGCAATCTGGCGCACGCGCTGAAAACGCCCCTTAGCGTTATCACCAATGAGGCGCGAAAGAGCCGCACCGGCCTGGCCCGCAAGGTGACGGATCAGGCTGACGTGATGCAGACCCAGATTTCCCATCACCTTGACCGGGCGCGGATGGCAGCGCGAGTCCGTGTGATCGGTGATGTGACCGACGTGGCGCCGGTACTTGGCGGGCTGTCGCGCGCGGTTAAACGGATCTACAAGACCAATGGCATTGAGGTGCGCGTCTCCTGCCCCAAGGACCTGAAATTCCAGGGCGAAAAGCAGGATTTAGAGGAGATGGTCGGCAATCTGCTGGACAATGCCTGCAAGTGGGCGAAGTCCCGAGTGACGGTCAGCGCCAAACGGTCAGTTGTTGATCAAAAGGGCGCGGGCCAGTTCACCGTCACCGTTGACGATGATGGTCCAGGACTCTCGAAGACCGAGCGCAAGGCCGCCGTGCAGCGGGGCAAACGGCTCGACGAGACTAAGCCCGGCTCCGGGCTCGGGCTCTCGATCGTCGCCGATTTGGCCCATCTCTATCGCGGGGACTTCGGGCTGGACGTCTCGCCGGCGAAGGGATTGAGGGCAAGGCTGCGGCTTCCAGCGGCCTAGTTTGGTCATGAGCCGAACTTTGGCCGCTATTTTCGGGTCATCTCGGGGGCAAAGATGAACCCCAGATGAACAGGCCGTTCAGGCGCCTCTCAGTGGGGTTGAAATAGATTCCAAACACACATTTACGGGCTTAAGGCAATGGGACCCATACCCCTCATCGCAATTTCGCTGTTCGCCATTCTGTTGGCGGCATGCGGACCTGGACAAAAGGCCGGCAGCGGCGCCGTGGTGGGCGCAGTAGCCGGCGGCGTAATCGGCAATCAATTCGGCAGTGGAGGAGGGCGCGCCGTGGCGACAGCGGTCGGCGCCGTGGTCGGAGGCATTGTCGGTCACGAGATCGGCCGCAGCTTGGATGAGGCCGATCGCAGAGCAGCGCAAGAGGCCGAATATCGGGCGCTGGAATATGGCAGGGCGGGTTCGGAAACGCCCTGGCGGAACCCGAATTCCGGGCACTATGGAGGAGTGACCCCGGGCCAGCCCTATCTCGCGGGCAATCAGCACTGCCGCACCTATACGCACACGATTTATATCGACGGACGGCCCGAGACCATGAGGGGTCGGGCCTGCCGTCAGGCGGACGGAACTTGGCGTAACGCCGGTTGAAGCAGGGGGCCAGGCTTCGTACGCCTTGCTTATCGCCCCCGGTAGCAAGCGTATCGAGCGCAAAGGCGGGTCACCTCTGGGGCCCGTCTTTGTCGTGTCCAATTGTGCACTTATGACCAATTGAGGACTTCGAGAATTTGCCGGAGACGGCCTCCAACGTTATGTGACTCGTTATGCTGTTGTGGCTCATCTTCGCCGCGCTGACTGCCGGAACCCTGACAGCCGTGCTGTGGCCCCTAATGCGTGGGTCGGCCAATTTGGCCCCAAAGAGCACCGGCGATGCCGCGGTCTATGACGATCAGCTGAAGGAAATCGAAGCCGACCTCGACCGCGGCCTGATCAGTGCTGAGGACGCCAAGGCGGCCCGGACGGAAGTGTCGCGGCGACTGCTTGCCGCGGCCGACGAAGCTCAGACCAAGACGCAGGCTGGACGGGCGCCGGGCAACAACTCCCGGATGCTTGCCCTGGGTTGTGCGGTGATTTTCCTGCCGGTGCTCAGCCTGGTGCTGTATTTGAGTTTCGGCTCCCCGGGCCTGCCCGGCCGGCCGCTGGCCGCGCGAATGCAGGCGCCTGTCGATTCCCAAAGAATCGCAGCGCTGGTCGCGCGGGTGGAGGAGAGACTCCGCGAGCATCCCGAGGACGGCCAAGGCTGGGACGTGATCGCGCCGGTCTATCTGAAGCACCAGCGCTTTCAAGACGCAGCCCACGCCTATCAGCAGGCATTGCGACTGCTTGGCGAAGATACCAGGCGGCTTGAAGGATATGGCGAAGCCCTGGCGCTCTCCAGCAACGGCATTGTCACCGACCCGGCGCGCCGCGCCTTGCAGGCGGCACTCTCCCGCGATGCCTCGCTGCTGAAGGCGCGGTTCTGGCTGGCGGTCGCCAAAGAGCAGGACGGTCTTCATGAAGAAGCGGCGGCCGCCTGGCGGGAGATGCTGGAGCGCGGCGGCGAGAACGCGCCTTGGCGGAAAATGATTGAAGAGCGGTTGCGGTTAGCTGACGCGAACGCATCGGGCGGGACTCCGCAAGCCCAAGCCCAAGCCCAGGCCCCAGCCCCAACACAGCCGGGCCCGTCAGCCGAAGACGTCGAGGCCGCCAAGCAGATGAAACCGGGCGAGCGCGCCGCCATGATCAACCAGATGGTGGATGGGCTCGCCGCGCGGCTGGCGGAGGACGGTAGCGATTTGAACGGCTGGCGCCGTTTGGTCAGGGCCTATGTGGTCCTAGGGAAACGCCAAGAAGCATCGAAGGCGTTGGAAGATGCGCGGCGCAATTTTGCCGGCGACCCCGAAGCGTTGGCCTCCCTCAATGCGCTAGCCAAGGATTTGGGTCTGCAAGGATGACACGAAAGCAACGCAGATCGGTTCTGATTGGCCTCTTGTTCCTCGTGCTTGCCGTGGCGGCGGGATTGGTTCTCACCGCGCTGGAGGACAGCATCGTGTTCTTCTACAGCCCCAGCGATGTGGCGGAGAAGAATATCGGCCCAGGCGAGCGTTTCCGGCTGGGCGGCCTGGTCGAGGAGGGCAGCGTGGTGCGCGGCCAGGGCACAAGGGTGAAGTTCGCGGTGACCGACACCAACCGGACTCAAAAGGTTGCGTTCGATGGCGTGCTGCCGGACCTGTTTCGAGAAGGCCAGGGCGTGGTGACGGAAGGCATGTTGAACCAGGATGGCACCTTCGTCGCCGACAGCGTGCTCGCCAAGCATGATGAGACCTATATGCCGCCCGAGGTAGCTGAGGCCTTGAAAAAGCAGGGCGTTTGGCAAGGCTCGGACGGCAAGGCGAATTAGCCGATGCGAGAAATAGGAAGGAAGCGCGCGTGATCCCCGAAACCGGACATTTTGTTCTGATTCTGGCGCTCGGCGTCGCAGTTATGCAGATGCTGCTGCCGGCCTGGGGCGCCTATCGGGGTGAGCCGGCCCTGATGCGCGTTGGCCGGCCCGCGGCCCAAGCCCAATTCCTGTTGGTGCTGGCGGCCTTCCTCGCCCTGATGGCGGCCTATATGACGTCCGACTTCTCGCTCGCCAATGTCTGGCAGAACTCCCATTCCGCCAAGCCGCTGCTCTACAAGATCTCCGGGGTATGGGGCAATCACGAAGGCTCGATGGTACTGTGGGTGCTGATCCTGGCGCTGTTTGGCGCGGCGGTGGCGACCTTCGGATCGAACCTCCCCGAAACCCTGCGGGCCAATGTGCTCGCGGTGCAGGCGGCGATCTCGGTGGCCTTCCTCACATTCATCGTCACTACGTCGAACCCCTTTACCCGGCTGAACCCCGCCCCCTTCGAGGGCCAAGATCTCAATCCGATCCTGCAGGATCCGGCGCTCGCCTTCCATCCACCCTTTCTCTATGCGGGCTATGTCGGGTTCTCGATCGCGTTCTCCTTCGCCATGGCAGCCCTGATCGAGGGCCGGATCAACGCCGCTTGGGCCCGCTGGGTGCGGCCATGGACGCTGGCTGCGTGGATGTTCCTCACCATCGGCATCGCCATGGGGTCCTGGTGGGCCTACTACGAGCTTGGCTGGGGCGGCTGGTGGTTTTGGGACCCGGTGGAGAACGCATCCTTCATGCCGTGGCTGGTCGGCACCGCGCTGTTGCATTCGGCACTCGTCATGGAGAAGCGCAACGCGCTGAAAGTCTGGACCATCCTGCTGGCGATCCTCACTTTTTCGCTGAGTTTGATGGGAACGTTTCTAGTGCGCTCCGGCGTCTTAACGTCGGTGCACGCCTTCGCCGTGGACCCCGCCCGCGGCGTCTTCATACTGGCCATCATGGCGGTCTTCATAGGCGGTGCGCTGGCGTTGTTCGCTTGGCGGGCGCCGATTCTGCGTCAAGGCGGCCTGTTCGCGCCCATTAGCCGCGAGGGCTCACTTGTCTTGAACAATTTGCTGCTGACGACAGCCTGCGCGGCGGTGTTTATCGGCACGCTTTACCCGCTGGTGTTGGAGGCCATAACCGGCGAGAAGATTTCCGTGGGGCCGCCTTTCTTCAACGCCACTTTTGTGCCGCTGATGGTGCCGCTGCTGCTGGTGATGCCCATCGGTCCGATGCTCGCCTGGAAGCGCGGCGATATCCTCGGCGCATCCCAACGGCTGATGCTGGCCGCCATACTCGCCGTCGGGGCCGGGATCGTGACCGCCGCCCTGCAGGGGCCGGGTCCCTGGCTCGCGCCAATTGGAATCGCTTTGGGGCTCTGGCTGATCGCGGGCGCACTTTCCGAGACCGCCTTCAGGGTGAAACTGTTCCGGGCGACGGGAGCCGAAACCTGGCGCCGCGCGATCAACTTGCCGCGCTCGACCTATGGCGGGGCGCTGGCTCATTTGGGCATCGGCGTCATGGTGCTGGGTATCACAGCGACTAGCGCATGGCGGACGGAAGAAATTCTCGCCATGAAGCCCGGCGAGAGCGTGGAGATATCAGGATATACCCTGACGTTTTCCGGCGTCGCGCCGCGCCAGGTTGCCAATTACCGCGAACAGGTCGGTCTCTTCAAGGTAACGCGGGCCGATCGCGACATTGCGCGTTTGATGCCTTCCAAGCGGCAATTCGTTGCCCGTCAAATGACCACGACCGAAGCCGGTATTTACGCGGCCTGGTCGGGCGACCTCTATGTGGTTCTGGGCGATGCCCAATCGGAGGGTGCCTTCACGGTCCGGCTCTACTTCAACCCACTCGTGCGGCTGATTTGGATCGGCGCCATCATCATGTTTGCGGGCGGGCTGGTCTCACTATCGGACCGGCGATTGCGCGTTGGAGCGCCCAAGCGCGCGGCACCCCGCGGTTCCGCGCCCGCTCCGGCGGAGTAGCTGATGGCCACACGAGTCATAGGCTTTCTGATAGCCGTTCTGATCGTGGCGTGGACAGTGCCCGCGCGCGCCGTCCAGCCCGATGAGATTCTGTCCGATCCGAAACTCGAGGAACGGGCGCGGGATATCTCCGCGGAATTGCGCTGTCTGGTCTGCCAAAACCAGTCGATCGATGATTCCGATGCCCCACTCGCGCGCGACTTGCGCGTCCTGGTGCGCGAGCGGCTCGTCGAAGGCGACAGCGACAATCAGGTCATCGATTTCGTCGTGGACCGCTATGGCGAGTTCGTGCTGCTCAATCCCCGCTTTGCCCCCCACACCTATCTGCTTTGGCTCGGGCCGCCCCTGATACTGCTGATCTCTATCATCGCGCTCATAGGCGTCTATCGGCGGCGCGACCCGGTCCTCAACAAAGAGCAACCCAAGGCGCTCAGCGCGGCGGAAAAACGCAAGCTTAAAAAGCTGCTGGATCAGAGCTGATCTAGGACGTGGACACATAGACACGCAACCAAAGCCGTATTGAAGCCAACGGAATCAGCAATGTTGGCAGGCTCTGAGACTGTCCGCTTTCCAGTGTAAAGCGGACCCCAAATCATACAGTCATGAGCGTACGCTTCTGACCCAAAGCGGACATTGGTGGCTTGCTAAATCCATTGCCTTGCCGGTGATTGATTGTGGGCAAGCAAACCTCGTGGCGGCTTAACCGGAAGCGCGCCAGCCCTGTGTCCAGGAGGAGATTCTGCCGTCCGGGCCCTAGCAGACCCCTAGCTTGCGCAGCCGGTCGGGGCAGGGAATTTGCTCGCGGATTTCGGGCGGGATTCTCGATCCCGACCCGGAGCCTCCCGATTTAGGCGGCTGGCAAAGGCCATTCTGGAGCGTCATGCCCTTCGGGCACACGCATTCGCCGTTCACGAGGACCTTGTCCGCCGTGCACGCCCTTGCCGGCGTCTTGCAGACGCCCCTTATGACCTGTTGTCCCGACGGGCAGCGGCATTTGCCGTCACGCCCGCGGGTTTGGCCCTTATAGGTGCAAGCCTTTTGCGGGGGCGGCTGGCAGAGCCCGTTTTGTAGAGTCATGCCCCTCGGGCAAACGCACTTGCCGTTCACGAGGATCTTGTCCGCCGTGCAGGCGGTCGGCGTTGTGCGGCATTGCCCGCGAATAACAGATTGGCCCCGCGGGCAGACGCATCTGCCCGAGCGCAGCTTGATCTGACCCGGATAGGGGCACGCCTTTTGCGGCGGCGGCTGGCAGATACCGTTTTGCAGCGTCATGCCCCTCGGGCACACACATCGGCCATTCACGAGGATCTTGTCCGCCGTGCAAGCCGTCGGCGTCTTGCGGCAATTGCCGCGAATGAAAGACTGCCCCCTCGGGCAAACACAGCGGGCGCCATCCCAGGAGCTACCGCCCGTGCAGGTCGTCCGGATGGTGGTGGCCAAGCAGGCGCGGTCATTGCCGCGGTTGACGTCGTTGAAGCTCTTGACCGGACCCAGCAGCGCTGCGGATGTGGCCTGATCGAGCTGTCCGGTCTGGGGCAGTCCGTTGTCCCGCTGATAGGCGCGGAACGCGCTTCTCGTCTTGGGGCCGGCCTTGCCGTCGGCCGTGCCCACATTGTAGCCGAGCTGAATAAGCTTCGACTGGGCCATTACCATGTCCGAGTTGGAGCCGCCCTTGGTCCACTGGATCTGGGCGCAGTTCTGGTAGGTGCCGTTGGCGGCCCGGGTCGGTGAAAAGTTCGCCGGATAGGTGACGGTGGCGCCCGGCGCCAAGGTTAGCGAAGTGTTGGAGCACTGCATGCGGTCGAAATTGGGTCCAGCGCACGCGAAACCCGATCCACCGCCCGAATACCGCACTCTGGCGCTGCGTCCTCCGGTGACGGAATGAGCCACCGAGAGCGGTCCGTCGAAGGGCTGGGACCCCGCATTGGCTAGCGTGATCTGGGCGCGGCAGGTCTGGCCGGTCGAGCACGCATTGTCCCCGCTGATCTGCAGGGAAAGGTCGAGCTGGCCGACAGGCGGCGGCGGGGGCGGCGGCTCGGTCGTATCGCCGCCCAGCGTCACCGTAACACAAGCCTTGTCGTTGGCGGTGTTGGCATCGCCCGCGATCTTTTGGGCCGCGGCGCAATTCTCCACATCGCCTGATGCATCCGGGTTCATCCTAAACGTAACGTCGACGGCTTCCGATCGGCCGGGCCCGAGAGGGGAGCCCGTGCGCACCAATTGGGCCTTGCCCGCGCCTTGCGCCTTGCCGGCCCAGCTCGGGGCGGCGCTGGTACCGACAAATTTGCCGGAGGCAGGTGACAGCGCATCATCGATTGTTATTTGGCCCTCGATCGGCTCCGTGCCTTCGTTGCTGACACGAATCCGGTAGCGGCAGAGATCGCCTGGCTTGGCGCAGCTTCCGAGCAGGCGCTTGGCGACCGCCAGATCGCCCCCCTGCTGCGTCCCGGTGCCCGCCGTCTGCGGAAGATCCCTGACATACATGGACGTGCAGGCGCGGTTGTTTTCCTTGATGGCGTCGTCGCCATTGACCTCGGTCAACTCCAAGCAAATTTGAGTCCGCTCGCGGGGAAAGTCCGCAGGAATCGCATAGGTGGCCCAGCCAAACACGCGCTGGCCGGGCGGCCCAAGATTTGGATTGACCAGGGTGACTTGGCCGCTCGAGCATTTGATCCCGGCCGCGGCTACCGTGCACTGACCCAAGGGTTGCCCGGTAGACAAGCGCAGCCTCGGGTCGACCGGCGTGAGGCCAGGAACGATCGAGATATTGGCCGTGAAGGAACCAACAAAGGCGCTGCTTCCGGCATTATACAGGAATGGCCAGCCGACTCCGCATGTGCGGCCCCTGAAACAGCGCGAACCCCGGCCACCTGCGGCGACCAGGTCGGTCGGGCAGCCGCCTTGCTGGGCATCGCAGATCCGGATCGGGGCGCAAAACTCGTCATTCGCCGGATTCGGGTCGGACTGGCCGTCGCGCCAGTTGATCCTTACGCAATTGCGCCTTGTGGTGTCGGTTACGCCCGAGACGTCATAGCCATAGGTGAAAACGGCGGAACGACCGGGCGATATGCCACCCTGGGGCAGATCCTGCAGGCTCTGATCACACGCCGCTTTGCCCTCGCCCTGACCTTCGCAATTGAGGCCCGGACTCACAGCGCCCGTAAAGGTGGCGCCCGGCCCAAAGTCGTTGACGATTGAAATCGAGCCTTGGGGCGGGATGAATGGTTGGGCCCCGACATTGCGAATAATTGCAGCGATCGTGCAGTCCGGGGTCTGATCACGGTCGCAGAACCCTCTGAAACTTACCGATAGGTCCGGGGGACAGTCGGACCCTTCGCGGCAGACGCGGAACTCTTGGCAGGCGTAGTTATTGGTCTCGTTCGCGTCGCTGCCGCCGGGCAGGCGGTTAATTTGCACGCATTGGCGCGCCCGCTCTGAGCCATAGTCGTCAGGCAGGACGAGCGTCAGGTAGACTTGGCGCGATTGACCAGGCGACAGGGTGACGGGCTGGGAGAAGCAGCCATAATTGGCGGCGCCAGAGGCGCCGCAACTCCACTCCGCCGCGCGGGCATAGTTCTGCAGCACCAGATCCGGCGTGAACTCGACCACGTTGAAGGCGAGTGGGCCGGTATAGTCCTCGGCCCCGACATTGGTGATCCTCGTGATGAGCCGGCAGAAGCCGAATGTCTCGCACAGACCCGACGAGACCTGTTCGATCATCAGGTCAGGTCCGCAGCCGGGCGTCCCCGGCTGGCAGATGGGTGCGTAATCGCAGCCCTCGTCATTGCGCGGATTGGCGTCGCCGAAACCCTGCCAGGCCGGCCAGCTGAGCTTGGCGCAGTTGCGGTAGGTGGGCTGGGCCCAATCCTGGGGAATCGTGAAGGTCAAATCGACGGAGATGCCGTCGCCCGGCGCGATATAGGTGTCGGGATGACGGCAAAACGCGGCGATAAAGTCACCGGCCGCGCAGCTCCAGGGCGGTGTCGGCCCATAGCTCTGCAGGCTGTCATTGTTGGCGTTTGTATCCTCGAAGGTGACGGGACCGTAATAGGGTTCCGACCCCACATTGCGTACTAAAACCTGAAAGCTACAGGGCTGCCCCTTGTCGCAGCGTTGACCCTGCGCAATCTTCACCACCGCAAGGTCCGGGCCCTTGTATTTCGGCCGGGTCCCGGGGTCGGGCCCCACTTCGGGAGGTTCGTAGGGCGCGGGGCAGCGTGGATCGCCGGGGCAGGTCGGCGCCTCATAGGCTGGCAACTCGGCGAGCGGCTTGCCGGCGCAGTCGGTATAGATCTCAATGTCGCCGACGCCGCCTTTCGGCGCATCCGGCCCCTTCTTGTCGAAAACCTTGATGAAGGCGATGTTCTGGGGCGCTTCCGGGGTCTTTGAAAATCCGGTGGCGCGCTGCCCTTGCAGGCCGTCGATTGCTTCCGCACCCTCTGTCGTCAGGCCATCGCCCGTGACCCACAGGCTCGACTTGCAGGCAGCCAGATTCAGCGTGCCGTCCTCATTGTAGCCATGACCGACCGAGACGCCGCCCGCAGCCTGCCGGAAGGGCTTCTCCTTGCCGACCGGCACGATATCGGGTTCGGGCGCCCATGCGCTGGGCGTTTCCTTGTCGTCGGGCAGTTCGAGCGAGAACACGATCACCGCATTGTCGCCGCCCCGATGGTGGTCGTTCTGCTTGCCACCCCGATGGCCGCCCCTTTGGGCCACGATCATCTTGCGGTCGGCGGTGAAGGTGATGTCGGAGATCGGATTGGGCGAGAAGCCGGCCGGCAGATCGAGTTCCAGGCGCGGGTCGGGGCCGAACTCGCCCTGGAGCCCGATGGCGATCGACCAGATCTGCGGCCCTTCCGCGACCGCGTAGTAGAGCCTGCCCCCATCGACCGCGAGGCCCCAGACGGCGCGGCCAGGCGCGGCAAATGCCCAGCTCTTGGGATCATCGGGTTTGAACTTGCTCGACGTGATGTCGAGGCGGTTCTTCGCGTCGAACGGCAGCGGCTTGAGGCCCGTTGTAGGGCGCGCCGTGACGCCATGGTCGAAGGTGCCACGAACGTTTCCATCGAGGCCGAAGCGGTGGATCATGCCGGTGTCGAGATCGGAGACGAAGAGCTGCTGGCTGACGGGATCAAAAGCGATGTTGCCCAGACCCGGACCGCTATTGGGCGTGCCGTTTAGCGCAACATTTGCGAAGAGCGACACTTCACCCGTGGTTCCGTCGATCTTCCAGATGCTCCCCGGTCCACCCTTCTTGGCCACACCGAACTGGTCCGGCGCCCATTTGGCGTCCTTGCCCGAGCCTTCGATCCGTAAGCCATAGGCGGAAGTGGCGGTGGCGTAGATATTCGCGGGCGTCGCATCATCCATCGCGATGCCGAAGACCTGACCAATATCGCTCGCGGGCACCGAAAGGGTCGCAGGCGCATTTACCAGTTGGTCCGCCCACTCGCCGCCGGATTTGCCCAGATCGAGGATTTGCAGTGCGGGATCGCCGGGCGCGCCGGCATATCCCGTCACCGCGGCTGCGCCAACGCCAAGGATTCCGGAGTTTTGGGAACTTGCCGGTTGAGCCGCCGTCAGGATCAGGCCTGCCAACAGCAAAACGACAGCCGATTGCAGGCGCCATATTGGCTTGAGAAACGCTGGCAACTGAGCCCCCCCGATCGCGACGTCGGGTAAATTCGAACCACGCTGAAAATCACGATGCCCACGGACGATTGCACGAGTTAATCACAGATCGTGGTCAAATCAAATGTGCTGGCACAGGCGGCAGTCCCTAGCCGAGCTCGCCTCGATGTTAGCGCCTCGCTGGCTAGAACATTACCCCGTGTTCGCTAATCATGATCGATCGAGGGCGCTTGCTTACCTGTGTTCAAAGCTGTGTAAGGCACGTGACCATTGTCCGCTATTGGCTATTAACGGACTCTTTTGTCTTTACTCGACCTAAGTGTCGAGTAGGTGCCGGAAATGGGAAAGCTTTCCAGCAACTAGCCCGCGATTCCAGCGGGCTAACTACCTTAGCGTCCGCTTTTGGGGTGCTAAGCGGACGTATGCCGCATCGGTCCAGCTGATGCCTGTTTATGAGTACATAACCTAGCATTCCAGCTCCTTGAATCTGGTGTCGCGGAAGAGGCCATCTGACCTTGTACCACTGAGGAGCTCGGCCCATCTTTAGCCGGCTCTTTTCCTTCCAATCCCAGGAGCCGGCCAATGCCCAAAGCTACCGAAAAAATCAGCTTTGCGGGCGCGCAGGGGCATCAACTGGCGGCCCGCCTCGATTTTCCTGTCGGACCGCCCCGCGCCTATGCCCTCTTTGCCCATTGCTTCACCTGCTCCAAGGACATTTTCGCGGCCTCCCGGATCTCGAGCGAGCTCACGGCCCATGGGTTTGCGGTGCTGCGTTTCGACTTCACCGGACTGGGCGCAAGCGAGGGCGAGTTCGCCAACACCAATTTCTCGTCGAACGTCGAAGACCTGCTGATGGCGGCGGACTATTTGCGCGAGAACCATCAGGCTCCTGCGATTCTGATCGGTCACAGTTTGGGTGGTGCCGCCGTCCTAGCGGCCGCTCCCGACATTCCTGAAGCCCGTGCGCTGGCCACAATCGGCGCGCCGGCTGACGCCGAGCACGTGGTCCGGAATTTCGGCGCCAAGCTCGATGAGATTGAAGCCCAAGGCATTGCCGAGGTGGAGTTGGCGGGGCGTAATTTCACGATCAAGAAGCAATTCGTGGACGATCTCAAATCGCAATCGGTGGCCGAGCGTATCGGCGCCATAAGACGGCCGCTGATCATTTTTCACGCGCCCGGCGACGCCATTGTCGGAATTGAGAATGCAGCCGCGATCTTCCAGGCGGCTAAGCATCCCAAGAGCTTTATTTCATTGGACGATGCCGATCATTTGCTGACCCGGCGCCAGGATGCGGTCTACGTCGCCAACGTGCTAAGCGCCTGGGCGTCCCGCTACATTCCGGATGAAAAGCCTGCCCATGTGCTTCCCTTCCCGGGGCCTAGGGGCGTGGTTAGCGTGACCGGGACGGGTGCTGGCAAGTTTCAGCAGGATGTGGTTGCCCAAGACCACCGTCTACTCGCAGATGAGCCGGAAAGCTTTGGCGGGCTCGATAGCGGCCCCACGCCGTATGATTTTCTCTCGATTGCGCTTGGCACCTGCACATCCATGACGATGCAGCTCTATGCGGCTCACAAGGGATTGCCGCTTGATCGAGTGAAAGTGCATGTCAGGCATGGCAAGGTGCATGCCGAGGACTGCGAAGATTGCGGCGAGGGCCGCGAAGGCCGCATCGACCGGTTCGAACGGGAGCTCGAAATCGAGGGCGAACTAGATGAAGCCCAGCGTCAGAGGTTGACCGAAATCGCCGACAAATGTCCCGTGCACAAGACGCTCGAGAAAAGCTCGGTTGTGGTGACCAAGTTGAAGAAGCCTGCGACCGCTTGATTCGGATGAGCAGCACATCAGGACCTGCAATTGCCAACATTTGCTGCTAAAGCTGAGATAATGGGCGCTGGTGGGCCCCATTCTTACAAAAAATTAATGCGCCAGACAGCGCCAGGAAAGGTGGAACGCCCTATATAAGGGCTCAATTCCAGCGGCCATGCCCGAAAGGCAAAGCACGGCCGGCGGCGAGAGGAGAGGACAATTTTGATGACACATACCGAGAAGTCAGTTCGCACCGAGGCGCCAGTGACTTGGCGGCGGCGCCTGCGCAAGCCGGCAATCATGACGGCTGCGGGCGTATTTGGATTGGGTCTACTCGGCACGACACTGGTGCCGGAATCGGGACCCATATTCACTACCTCTACGGCGGTAGCGCAGACGATGCCGAATGGTGCGGCGCCGATGAGCTTTTCGGTGCTGGCCAAGAAAGTGAAGCCGGCCGTCATCAGCATTCACGTCAAGAACGGTTCGAAGAGAGCAAAACTTAACCGCGACATGTTCAAGGGCATGCCCGATATTCCCGATGATCATCCGCTGAACGAGTTCTTCAAACGGTTCCGTAAGGACATGCCCGATGGACGTTCTCGGCGACCGAGTCTGGCGCAAGGGTCCGGCTTCATCATTTCCGAGGACGGCTATGCAGTCACCAATCACCATGTGATCGATGACGCGGACGAAATTAGCGTGACCATGGACGATGGCGAGCAATATGACGCCACCATGATCGGCAGCGACCCCCGCACCGATCTCGCACTCATCAAGATCAAGTCGGATAAGAAGTTTCCCCATGTCGAGTTCGCCGACGATCCCGCGGAGGTGGGCGACTGGTGTTTGGCGGTGGGCAATCCGTTTGGCCTTGGCGGCACGGTGACGGCGGGCATCATTTCCGCTCACAGCCGCGATATCGGATCGAGCCCCTATGACTTCCTGCAGATCGACGCTGCGGTGAACCGGGGTAATTCCGGCGGACCCGCCTTCAATCTCGATGGCAAGGTGATTGGCGTCAACACGGCGATCGTCAGCCCCACCGGCGGCAATGTCGGCATCGCGTTTGCGGTTCCTGCTGAGCTAACCCAGCAGGTCATCGCCCAACTCAGAGAGACCGGCTCGGTCGCTCGCGGTTGGCTTGGGGTGACGATCCAAAACGTTTCCGACGACATCGCCGACAGCATCGGTCTCGACGAGCCCAAGGGCGCCATGGTGACCAAGTTCTCAGAGGGCGGACCCTCAGAGAAGTCCGGCATGAAGGTCGGTGACGTAATCGTCAAGGTCGACGGCAAGGACGTCAAAGACTCCCGGGACCTCGCCCGTAAGATCGCGGGATTCGAACCGAAGTCCAAGATCAATGTCACCGTGATTCGGGACGGCGATGAGGAGGACGTCACGGTGAAGCTGGGCAAATTCCCAGGCGCCAAGAAGTTGGCGGCGCTGGAATCCGGTAAGCCGGTGGGCGAAGAGTTGGAGGATTTGGGCCTCTCACTTGCGCCTGCATCCAACTATGAAGGCGCCGGTGACGACGGCGTGGTCATCACCGATATCGATCCCGACAGCCAAGCGGCCGAGAAGGGATTGAAGGCAGGCGATGTAATCCTCGAAGTCGCAGGCAAGGCGGTCAAGAAGCCCAAGGACGTCGCCAAAAATGTGCGCAAGGCTAAGGACAAGGGCCGCAAGGCCGTGCTGCTTCGCGTGCGATCCGGCGATCAGGACCGCTTCATCGCGATCCCACTGAAAAAAGTCTAATCTCTCCC
>Ga0315336_1001611_pt1 | contig 41584 bp, 42 predicted proteins | sample ASW5metaG_FD_204512 | JGI IMG/M metagenome (GOLD analysis project Ga0315336, IMG submission 204512) | Ammonia-oxidizing marine archaeal communities from Monterey Bay, California, United States - ASW #5 | ecosystem: Environmental > Aquatic > Marine > Intertidal zone | place: USA: California... | reverse complement strand
GCGGGATCTGTGGCCATCACCGCGTCGATCGTCTCGACCCCGACAACGGCGAGGGTCGGGTTCGCCGCGCCCAGGGCATGTGCGAGCGAGCGGCCGGTGAGCGTCGGGTGGATCAACGCCCCAGCGGCGCCGATGCGATTCAGGCCCATCATCGCCAACAGCAGCTCCGGCCGGGAGTCCAGCACAATGGCGACGTTGTCTCCGGCGCAGACCCCGAGTCCGGTGAACCACTGTGCAAAGGCCTGCACACCGGAGTCCATCTCCGACCATGTCAGGCGCCGATCCTCGAAGGCCAGCGCCAGCGCGTCTGGGCGCTTCGCAGCCTGCTTTCGGAGGAGATGGTCGGGGCTCGTGTGTGCCACCGAGAGCATCTTCGGCACGTCCAACGCGAGGCGGGAGCTGTGCCGCAGGGTACGTGCTGCCGACCGCACATCGGGCAGTAGGCTGCGAGCGCGGGCGAGAAGGGGATTGGGGACTTCGTCGGCGAGCTCGTCGAGGGTGCGCTGCATGGTTGCAGTCACCTCTTCGTAGCAGGCCCGTACCCGCTCCGGATCCTGCGCGTCGTCGGGACCCAGGTGGGACCAATCGATGGGTTGGCCAACTTGCACCGTGATCTTGGCGGGCAGGGGAACACCGACAAAGCTCGGCGGCGTGATGCCCCAGGGGACCTGGAGCAGGATGGGGTAGATGTCGAGGCGCAACCGGTCCAGACCAAAGGCGCGGGCCATCTTCGAGCCGCGAGTGAGCACGACGACGCTCTCGTGGCCGCCGTGTCCGACCACGGGAACGATGGGCACTCCGTGACGCAGTGCGAGCCGAACGAACCCCATGTGGTCGTTGAAGTCGATCTTGTTGCGGTCCGTCCAGGGTCGGAAGGCCTCGTGGGTTCCTCCCGGATAAACGAGGATTGAGGCGCCCTCCTTGAATGCCTGGTCCGCGTTGTCCTGGCTCGCGGGCATCATGCCGATGTTTCGCATCAGCGTTCCGAAACCCGGGATCGAGAAGGCGGAATCGAAGGCCAGACCCATGAGTGGCCGCTCCATGCCGAAGCGGCGATACCAAGCGGCGATGACCGCGGACGTGTCGGGGGTCAGGGCGCCGCCCGAGTGATTGCCGACCAGCAACACCGGCCCATCGGGGATGTTGTCCAGCCCGCGCACGTCGGCATCGAACCAACGGGACCACAGCTCCATCTTCGGAAGCAGCCACTCCAGGTAGTCGCGATCGAGCTGAATGGGCGGTTCCTTCAGGGCCAGTCGGGTCTTCTCGGCCCACTTGTCGATGAAGTCGGGTGAGTCGTTCGCCGGCTTGGACCTGGTGAGTGCTCTCTTGAGGCGACTGCGGAGTCCCTGTCGGACGGGCGGTTCGGCGTGCATGTTCATTGGGCTCTCAGGGTGGCGGCGGCTTCGGACAATTGGAGGCCGCGCATGCCGAGTTGAAGGGGGTTGCGTTCCAGGCCGCTCGTGAGCAGGCAGAACGAGATGCCAGAGGCCGGATCAGCCCACGCCACTTGTCCTCCGATGCCGGGATGACCGAAGGCGTGAGGGGAATGGCTCGGAGCGAAGCCTCTGAAGATGCGCTCGTCATCGCCGGAGAGCACGACGCCCAGGCCGCGGTGGGCCTGCCGGCCGGTCATCGGATCCGCCAGATCGCCGGTCTGCAAGGAGAGGGCCTCTCCCAGGGTATCGGCGGACCAAATGCGCTCCCGACGGCCCAGGAGTCCCTGATAGAACAGCGCGATGGAGGCGGCACTCGTGATGCATCCAGCGCCTGGCGCCCCCACGTCGCGGACGTCGGGACGGTTGTACAGAGACAGGTATCGTTCGTACTCGGGACCGAGGAACGACAGCTTCAAGCCCATCATTTCCTGTTCTTCCGGAGTCAGTCCGGTGCCGACGTGCTCCACCATCGCCACGCGTTCGTGGGGGATCGGGGCTTCAACTGTGCTTCCCAGAAAGGCGTCCGCGAGGCCGAGGGGGCCGGCGACCCTGTTCTGAAAGAACTCCCGGTGTGTCGCGCCCGTGACCACCCGAATGACTTCGGCCAAAGCCCACATCGCCGACGCCCGGTGGTAGGTGTACCGCGATCCGGGCGCCCACTCGAGGGACCAGCTGTCGAACCGTTCGTCTCGTCGTCCGGGGTCGTCGAAGTCCAGGGCATGGAAGGCCGCTTCGGGCAGGCCCGCTGTGTGGGTGAGCAGGTGGCGGAGCGTGATCACGTGCTTCCCGTCACGGGCGAAGGCGGGGATCCAGGTGCTCACAGGATTGTCGTACGACAGCGCTCCGTCCTGGACCAGGAGCCAGATCAGGGACGACGTGATCGCCTTGGTGATGGAGTAGGACACGAACAACGCGTCGTTCGCAGCTCCGAAAGTGGCCCCGCGGACGATCTCGCCATCTCGCGCAACGGCAACCTGTATCGAAGGAAGTTCGCCACTTTCGACAAAGCCAGCTGCGGTATCGAACAGGTCGCGAAGGGCTGCGGAATCGGAATCGGACATGGTTTTGCATCCAAACTAGAACACGTTCTAGTTTCACAACTAGAACACGTTCTACTTCGGGTGTCCACACGTGGTGAGCCAATCCGGTGTCAGTCCGAGATGGCCACCCACTCTGCCGCGGCGTCTTCTACGACCTGCTCCACGCATTGTCCGACTTATCTCCTTGTTTGCTTGGGGAAGAAGACTACTCCGAATCACAGGGAGATAATGGGGCGAATTTGAATAGAATTTATGACATAATGTCATGAATGAAAGACCTACCCACTGAGATATTCACCGCCCTGCCGGTCGTTGTGCGGGTCGCAGAGACCGAGAGCTTCACGAAAGCTGCGCGACAGCTCGGCATGTCGCCGTCCGGCGTGAGCAAGGCGGTCTCACGGCTCGAAGAGCGACTCGGTGTGCGCCTGTTCGACCGGACCACGCGCAAGGTGGCAGCGACCGAAGAGGGCCTCCGTTTTTGCGAGCGCTGCCGACAGATCACTGCCGACATCCTCGAGGCTCAGACCGAGCTCGTCGAGGCGCGGGCGAAACCCCGCGGCACCGTTACCGCCAGTGTGCCCAGAGAACTGGGTCTGCATGTTGTGCGCTCACTACCTGCTTTTCAGCGACTCTATCCGGAGGTCAAACTCCAACTCGAACTCACCGACCGCCGCGTGGACGTAGTTGGCGAGCGCGTCGACGTGGCGCTTCGGATTGGCGACGACGCATCGAATTCTCACGGCCGTCTGATTCGCCGCACCATTGCACACACACGCCCAATGGTGTGTGCGTCGCCGGAGTACGTCCGACGCAACGGGATGCCGGAAACCCCTGAGGGCCTCGAGGCACACAACGTCTATTTCTTTGGCTCGCATCGGGGAGATACAACGCGTATCTGGCACTTTCACCGCGAGGGGGAGCGTCGGGAGGTGACCCTTCGCGGCAATGCGATCGTCGACAGCGGGGACGCTCTTGTCGAGCTCGCGCGGCAAGGCGACGGTGTAGTCGCGGTCTTCGACTTTCTCGCCATCCCGGTGGTCCGGGCCGGCGAGTTGCTCCAACTACTCCCCGACTGGCAGCTCTGGGGCAGTCTGCCGGTCAGCGTCGTGTACCCCAAACACCGGCGCTGGTCGGCCAAGGTCACCTGTTTTGCGGACTTCCTGGAGGACACAGTTGCCCGAACACTCCCGTTGGGAGCGATAGATCAGCGGTCTCCCAGGTAGCGAGACTCCTCTCCGATGAAGAGAGCTCGTTTCTCCTCGAAGCTTGTCACCAGGAAGTCTCGGGTGGCTCGGACCCGCGCGTTGGAGCGGAAGTCGGGGTGTGTGAGAATCCAGACGCCCCAGTTGTCGGCGGGCAGATCGATGGGCAGACGCCGGATCCGCGGCTCGTGGTCCGCGATGAAGCAGGGAATCCGGGCGATTCCGATCCCCGCGACTGCCGCAGCCAGGAGCGTCGAGCTGCTGTCTGCCCGCAAGGCGACCCTGGAACCGGGGAACGAGTCAGGTACCCATCCCGTGGTGATGTCCTCGCGGCGGTAGACGATGACCTCCGGGTCCGCTCCCCGCTCCGCCATGTAGGAGGCCGTCGCGTAGAGCCCCAGCACCAATGGCTGGGCCCTGCGACCGATCAGGCCCTCCGGAGGGCTCGCCGTGAGCCTGACTGCGAGTTCGGCCTCGCGGGCATCGAGGTTCAGCAGGTCCATCGTCTCCACCAGCACCAGATTGATGCCGGGGTACGACGCCCGAAAGCGCGCCAGCTCCGGGGCGACGAGGATGCGAGCCACCTCGCTCGAGGCGGTGAGGCGGACAGACCCGGCGAGTGCGGAGTCCCGACCGAGGATCTTGCGGTCGATCGCTAGCATTTCGCCTTCGACCTGCACGGCGTGGCCGAACAGATCCTCCGCCGCCAGGGTCATGGAGTACCCAGCCTGGGTCCTGTCGAACAACCTGGTTCCGAGCCCGTCTTCGAACTGGCGCACTCGCCTCAGTACCGTCGTGTGGCTGATGCCGAGTCGCTCTCCGGCTCGGCTGACCGAGCCCTCGCGGCACACCGCCAGAAAGATCCGCACGTCGTCCCAGTTCGATGCTGCCGTCATCTCGACTCCCAGTTGTGCGTAACTGCACAGTCCTTGTCGAAAGATACGCGTTTTCGCACAGCCTTGGGAGTCCTACATTCAACCCAACAGGAGTCACACCATGCGATACGCACTGATCACCGGCGCAAACTCGGGCCTCGGATTCGAGACCGCTCTACAACTCGGACGCGAGGGCACGTTCGACAGGATCGTGCTGGCCTGCCGCACGCTGGCCAAGGCCGACATCGCCAAGGCCCAGTTGGTCACGCTCTGCGGCTGCCCCCCGGAGCGCTTCGACGTGATGGTCGTGGACGTATCCTCGGTGGAGTCGACCCGCGCCGCGATGGAGAAGTGGGCAGGAGACGCGTCCGGTCTCCAGTTCGAGCTGGTGGTGCTGAATGCCGGTCGCGTGGGTGGGCCATTGCTGGAGCACAGCCCGGATGGCCTGGAGATCTCGTACGCCGCATCCCTGGCAGGCCACTACGTGATGGCGATGCGCTTGCTCAAAGACGATCTTCTGACGGAGAACGCAGCCCTGGTGATCGCAGGCGCTGAAGCCGCCCGGGGGACCCTGCCTGGAATGACGCTGTACGACATCTGGGCGATCAGCGAAGCGGAGTACGACGGCGATCTCGTCCGGGGCATGACGGCGCTTGCCCGTGGAGAGGCTCCGAATGCCTACCATGCAAGGAGCAACCTCGCGACGCTGAAGGCCTTCGCTCAGTGGTGGGGCGCTGGCCTGGCCCGACGGCTCGACGAACTCGAGCGCCCTGTTCGCGTCTTTGTCGTCTCCCCTGGGGGCGTCCCGGCGACCAAGGGTGTGGACTACCTGCCCTTCATGATGCGCACGTTCGTCCGGCTTGCGACGCCGTTGCTCGTGGCCGCGGGACAAGCCCACTCCATCGAGAAAGGAGCAGCTCGATACCTGGAGATGCTCGACCGCCCGGCAAGCGACTCTGGCAAATTCTTCGCGTCGGCTGATGGCAAGCACGTGGGACCGCTGGTCGACAACACGCCGTTGTACGACCACTTTCACAACGCGGATTTGCAGGATGCAGCGCTCGCGACACTGGAGTCACTGACCCACGAATCGATGCTTTAGGCACCGGCCGCCGTTCCCTGCAGTCGAGCACGCAGGCGCTTCGTGGCCTTCACCATCTCGTCGCGAAAGACGCGAAGTCGTGGGCTCCGTCGCAGGTCCGCGTGAACGAGGACCCAGATGTCGAGGAGTGGCTCGGGAGTCGATCTCCGCTTCAGCAGGGGCTCTGCGAAGAAACATGGAAGGCGCGTCAACCCCATTCCCGCCGCGCAGGTGGCGCGCTGCACCGCGAAATTGGGCATGCGTCCGGTGATGGGCAGGCTGTGGAAGTTGGTCTTCTCGATACCCTCGCGGTCCCGTTTCTCACCATGGAGGCCGATCCATTGGCGGTCGTTTTGGCCATAGATAGCGGCGTATGCGGTTCCCACGTTTCGCCCAATCAGGTCGCCCTTCGGCGCGTGCCCGTGGCGGACGCCACGAATGACGACATCGGCCTCACGCTTTCCGAGGTCGACAAACTCAAAACCGGTCTGGATTCGGAGCTCAATTTGAGGCCAGCGCGCGACGAACTGGGCGAACGCAGGGGCGTACAGGTCTGTGGCCATAGTCTGGGGTAGGCTCACTCGCACTGGCCCCGTCAACTCGGGGTCGGCGTCGAGCGCGCGACGCCTGAGGGCGTGTACCGTGGCCTCGACCTCTCGAGCCATGTCCATCAACTCGGCGGCCGCCTTGGTGGCGTGCAGGCCGTTTGGCCGCCGATCGAAGAGGCGGAGATCCAGCTCTGTCTCGAGCGCTGAAATGCGGCGGCCCACGGTCGGGTGGCGAACGCCGAGTGCTTGGGCCGCTTCTCGCATGCTTTTCGTGCGCATCACCGCGAGGAACACGCGCAGGTGGTCCCAGTCGAGGTTGGTGTCGGAGTCCATGGCCCATCCCGGGTGGTCGATAATCGTACCAGAGCGGACAAAATCTGGTACTTGAACGTCCGATGGTTCGCTCGCATGGTTTCTCAACAACGCCGGTCGGGGCACAACCTTGGCCTCTGGCATCTCAGGAGAAACCATGGCCAAGTTGGTTGGAAAAGTCGCTCTCATTGCAGGTGGAAATGGCGGGATGGGCTTGGCGACTGCCCGCAAGTTCGTCTCCGCGGATGCCAAGGTAGTGATCGTGGGCCGGCGTGCGGACGCTGTTGCCCGCGCTGTTCAAGAACTGGGTCCGCACGCCACGGGTATCGTCGGCGATGTCTCGAACGTCGCCGTGAGGGTTCCTCTTGGCCGAGCAATGAACACGATCTTGGTGACCCTGCGAAGAAATGGGGGGCAAGCGGCTATTGGTTCTCGCTGGCGCAGCACTGATCACGCCGGCGGAGAACCCGCCGTTCAAGCGTCGGTTCATGCTCTTCATGACCAAGCTCATTGCCCCGAAAGTCGTCGAGACCAGCAGACGGGTGTTCGATCTCCTGCTGCACAACAAGGATCTCCACTGGGCGACCTGCACCGAGAACCCGTACACACCTGGGACGCCTCGCTCGACCAGACCGGTGTACACACGGGACCCAGGGAGACCTGTCGGCCTCTGTGCCTTCGCTGACCACGCTAGCGCTCACCCACTGCGCGGCGAACGCCTCGCTGGCCGGTGAAAGGCCGCTGCGATGACCTCGGCCAGCTCCGTCTATGACGTCCAGACCCAATCCATAAGGGTGTCCATCGCCGCACTCTAGCAACCGGCACAGCTGTTGCAATCGAACTGGGCAGGAGGGCAAGCATGAGAGTCCTGATCGCCGTCGACATCCACCGCCAGGGGAAACAACTGGTCAATGCAGCAGTCCAATGGCTCGAGGGCCGCTCCGACATCGAGTCCATCGACCTGGTTTACGCATTCGAACTGACTCCTGGCGGAAATGCGCCCTGGCCCGAACCGTACATCTGGAACGAGCTGATGCCACAGTGGGAGAAGCTCTACGGCAAGGCCCGCGACGACCTGCAAACCCTCCTGGCCGCGGTGCCGGAGAGCAAGCGGGGACTCGGCCTCTGCCCCGTGGGCGCAGCGTCACGCTCAGTGTCCGTGATGACTCATCGGTACGACATGGTCATCGTCGGTACGCATCAGGTCAAAGGACTGGCCCGGATCTGGCTGGGGTCCCACGCCGAGCGCCTGGTGCGCAACTCCGACGCGCCAGTGGTGGTCTTGCCACTGGTTGCCGAATGACACTGCGGGGTGTGTGCTTTCACCCACCTCGAGACGAAGCCGTCATCTCACCAATTGAACAAACAAAACAATCGAAGGAGCAGCCCATGCCCACGTTTCCCGCGTCCGACATCCTCGTACCTGTCGATCTCTCCGAACCCTCCATGCAGGCGCTCGACCACGCCACCTCCCTCGCCAGGTCGACGAGTGGCATCCATGTCCTGACGATTCTTCCTGAGCTCAGTGCAATGGAACCCGGAATCTCCTGGGGCTCCATCGACGACGAGACGCGAATCGCAACCATGGAGGATGCGCTGCGTGCCAAGCTCGCAGAGCGAGACATCGACGATGCGCGAGTTCACGTCGTTGTGGCCCGCGGCAATCCCGGGTGGCAGATCGCGAAAGAAGCCACAAATCTGGATGTCGACCTCGTCGTCATCGCCTCCCATGGCAGGACCGGCTGGCAGCGACTCGCCATGGGTTCGGTTGCCGAAAGGGTCGTTCGCTTTTCACCTTGCCCAGTCCTGGTTGTTCGTCAGACGAGGGCGTCACGATGAGGGCCCTTCTCGCAATCGACCTGTATGAAAACAGCGCGTCGACTATTGCGGTGGCCGTCTCGTGGGCAGCGCGGATGGGAGCGACGCTGGACCTCGTTACTGCCTCGGAGATGACGTGGGATGCCGACCTCTTCGCGGGCCGCGACGAGGAGCTCGAGCAGACGTTCGAGCGAAAGCTAGATGGCATAAAAGCAGTACTTTCCCGTAGACTTCCGGAGATCCCGGAACCGATGCGCGGCGAGGCGAAAGCGGTCCGGGGACGCATCGCATCGGCGCTGATCGACGCCGCGAAGGGCTACGATCTGCTGATCATCGCAACCCACGGCCGCAAGGGCATGGAGCGCCTCTTCGCAGGGTCGGTCGCCGAGCGGGTCATTCGATCGGTGACCTGTCCAGTCCTCGTCACGCGGCTCGACGCCGAACCCGTTCCCCTCTCCGACCCCTTGAAGGTCATCTTCCCCGTGGACAGCGAAGAACCGAACGACAAGGCGATTCGCTGGGGGCGAAGACTCCTGGGGAAAGACCACGATTTCCGCGCCATGTACGCCGTGCCGCGCATGGCAACGCTGGAGGAACACCCGTACGCCAAGTGGTCTAGAGAACGACTCGGACTGGTCACCGTCACCGGTGGCCTCGCCGACATCCCCCGTGAGATCAGGGCCTGCACGGGCAATCCCGGCGACGAAATCGGGCGCTACGCAGCGGAGATCGGCGCCGCTCTCATCGCCATGCCTACGCACACCCGCACCGTCTTGGGCCGGCTCGCCTTCGGATCGGTGGCCGAGCGAGTTGTGCGGGTGGCACCCTGTGCGGTCCTCATCGTCCGCTGAACCGGAGGCCGATAGATGATCGGCCTCCGTCCTACGCTAGCGGCGCCGGGCGGGGACTGGCGTCGCGACCTCGCCAACGCCCAGCACATGCACATTTGGCGCGCGATGTTGATCGGCGTGCTGTTGCCGGTGGCGTGTCCCTGCCTCTTCCTTCTCGGCGGCGTCCTCCTCTGGGGTTGTCGCGATCAACACCTCGGTGCCGGGGTCGCACTTCATCTCTACCGGGTCCTCCACCAGCAGCATCCGGCGGGTCAATTCGCGTTTCTGTCTGCGTGTCATGTCTGCTCCTTGGAGCGAGGGTTCAATCCCTTGTACAGCAAGAGTCGTGCCGACCTGGAGCGCGCCGAACGGCACGGCGCTTGCAACGTTCACAGACACACAAGGAGGTCTGAATGATCCAGCGACCCATCCGAGAAATCGTCGTCCGAGCACTCTCAGAATGCAATCCAGGCGTGGACTTCACCGGCATCGCAGACACTGATGACCTGTCGGTGGTCCTGGGCCTCAAAGGCCCAGAACTCATCCGCTTCGCCGCGAAGCTGGACGCCGCACTCGCGGTGCGTGTGCCCCAGACACACTACCCGTGCCTGAACACCATCGGGACCGCAATTGCCTACCTGACGGCTGCGGTCGTCCTGGCGGACGAGGACGTACCCTCTGCCTACCCGGACCCGATGGACATCGACCACGCCCTGTGGCCACTGTGACCCTCAACCCTCCGCTTGCGATGAACGAAATCGAACAGCAACTGTGCTTCTTGACACAGCTCGAGCAGACAACACCTACCCCTACGAGGTCTCATGTCTAAAACGACCGTCTCTGAACTCATGACCGAAAGCCCGCGAACCGTCAGCGCCGACGATCCACTCGTAGAGGCATACGACATCATGAGAGCGCTGAACTGCCGCCATGTGCCCGTTGTCGACAGCGACGGAGGGATTGTCGGCATGATCTCCGAGCGCGACATTCTCCGGTGTGCGCTCGATCGACAGGACGGCAGCCAGCCGCTGACGATGCGTGTTCAACTCGAAGACCAGAAGGTCTCGACCGTCATGGTCGCGGGCATCGAGGTGACCTACCCCGAGGACGACCTCGAGGAAGCCGCTCAGAAGATGTTTGAAAACAAGTTCGGATGCCTGCCCGTCCTCGAGGGGGGACGCGTCGTGGGAATCCTCACTGAATCGGACTTCGTACGCCGCGCAGCGACGGGAACATCATGAGAGTCCTCGTGCCCACCGACTACAGTGAAGGCTCCAGCTTCGCACTGGCGTTTGCCTCGGAGCAGCCTGGGGCCGACATCCTCGTCCTGCATGTTGCCACCTCTCTGGACCCCTCTGAACAAGCCAGGCTCGATGCCTGGATCAGTTCGGCAGGCATCCGCGCGAGAGGTCTGATCCGTCTAGGACATGCGCCAGAAGTCATCGCCGAGACCGCCGTAGAGGAGGGGTGCGAGAGCATCATCCTGCACGAGGGCAAGTTCGGCTTCCTCGGCATGGGTTCCACATCAAAGCGCGTGGTCGGCCGATCGCGCGTCCCGGTCCAGGTGCTGCGCGACGACCACCCAAAGCACCCGCTCGAGATGAATCTGCACGCAGCGGACGTCTAAGGGGTCCCCGATGCCTCCACTTTGAGGTGGCATTGGGCGCAAACCCCCACGAACTGCCCATAGAGCCGCGCGCGCTCCGCCTCGTCCAGCTCCTGCTCTACGGCCATGCCACCGATAACGGTGACCAGTTGCTCGAGCTGGGCGAGCCCCTCCGACGCCGGCTTCGCATCGGCGAACGCCGGACCGAGACGGGCATTGACCAGCTCGGCACCCCCGCGTTTCCAGGCGGCCTCGTCCGCCGCGATCAGACCGAGCCACATCCAGTCGGCCGACCACTTGTGAAGGGGCATCTTCGCACCCTCATCCCACTTCTGCGCCGGAAGTGCGTCCAGGCTCGGCCCGCTTCCGGTCGCCGTGTGGCAATTCGCACAGGTCAGTGCGAGATCGCCCACCAGGCCGCTCGCGGTCTTCAGGTCGACAACGGTCGCGAGGCGCTCCGCCACTTGCTTGGTCTCGGCGAGCATTGGCCGCCATGCATCGGGCATCTCTGCGGACATGGGCACCGCGGCGAGCTCGGCCCCGGCCCGATGGACTCCATCGAGATCCCCTTGAATCAAGGCGTCTCGAGCCAGGGTTGCGTGCCTCAAGTGGGCATGCATCTGTTCATTCATGGTGGCCGGCTTCGCCAGTGCGGCGACGGCCAGAAGGAGAAGTGCGTTCTTCATGGTGACCTCAGGGACGGAATGGCACGCGATCGGCCACGGAGCAAGCGCATTCGCCTTCGATCTTGCGGAGGCCGCGGAGCACGTCGTGTCGACTGACCAACCCCACCAGGTGGCCATCCTCGACCACGGGCATCCGCCGAATGGTGCCTTTCAGAAAGACATCCGCCAACTCGTATACCGAGGTCTCGGGAGTGACGACAACTGGGTTTGCCGACATGATGTCGCCGACCTTCCCAGTCGGGAGTCGCCCTACCCTCAGGGTGTTCATCGCATCGATCAAATCCAGCTCTGAGAGCACGCCGAGCAGCGTCCCCTCCCCATCTACGACCGGCGCGCCAGAGTGATGCTCACGCAGCAGTCGGCCGGCGGCATCGGAGATGGGGACCTCGGGACCAAATGTGTACGGGGCGGGTGTCATGAGCTCGCGGGTAAGGCGGGGGGCACGATCCATGTGGACCTCCTTTCCCTCGGTCACTGCAAGTGTCGGGCCGAACCGATTGGCGCAGCCCTTGCATAGAGAATTGAGCAAACCAGGAGGCACCGTGGAGCTCACCGCAGACCTGATGACCCGAGACCCACTCGCCGTCACTTCCAGCACGCCCCTCGCGAAATGCGCCCGCATCATGAGCCGACACCACATCCGGCACCTGCCGGTGATCTCGGATGACAGGCATGTGCTCGGCATGCTCACCGACGTGGCCTGCTTTCGTCGCGGCAGCCTGATTGGGCTCGGAGACGAGATGTGGATTCCCTTCAATCCGGGAGATTTCGGCATGATCGCCGCGGAAGCCATCACGCCGGTATCCGTGGTGGCTCGGGAGCATGACGACGCGTCGCGAACGCTGCGCCGGCTGGCCGAATCCAAGCAGGACTTCGCGGTGGTGGTCGACGCCGAGGAACAACTGGTGGGAATCCTCACCGAACACGACGCGGTTCGCGTCGCCGCTGCCTTGCTACTGGGTGATGCGACCGTGGGCGCGGAGAGTTCGACTCCCGTCCATGTGACGAGCGGTTCGAGTTCGGCTCTGGATGCGATGAATCGTATGGACAGCCTCCGCATCCGGCACCTTGCAGTGCTGGACGACCACCATCTGATCGGTGTCATCTCACGCGGGGATCTCGTGGCTGACAATGCCGCCGGGAAACCCGAGCTGCGCGTCGAGGACGTCATGCGAGAGCGAACGCTCTACACGGTCGGGCCTACAGACACCCTACTGGCGGCCGCGGGCATCATGACTATTCAGCGAGTGGGCTGCCTTCCCGTGGTGAATTCCGAGGGAGACCTGCTGCGAATCATCACCCGTACCGACCTGATCAAAGCGGCCGGACTCAAGCTCAATCGGCCAGCTGTGTCGCAGCGTGCTCCATCTGATCCGCAAGCACGGCGCGCTTCTGCTCCTCCTCGAAATCCAGTTCGGTGAGCTCCTTCTGAGCGCTATCGATGACCCTCTGTGCGGCCTCTTTCGTCAACCACCCGGAGCGATGGGCGTGAAGCGCAGCCCCTGCCCAGGTCTCGACGTAGAAGAGATTGTCCACGTGCTCCACGTCCGTCAGCTCGTTGCCCAGCTGGTGAATGAAGGCACCGCGCACATCCTCTGGAAATTCGGCGAGCAACTTGGCCCCAAAGCTGGCGTCGGCCTGGCCCGTGTCCCCCGTCAACACGTACGCGTACTCGGGATAGAGCTCGCGATATTGGACGAAGTTCCTGTACTTACCTTCGGCCATCGTCTCGTGTGCGCGCAGCTCGACGAAGGTGCCATGCAGCAGCGTGAAGTCTGCAAAGCCCCGGTCTTCGAGCATGTCCATGGTGATGGTCTCGTAGGCCCCGACGCGGTCGGCCGGGCGCGCGCTCAAGAACGTCACGCCGCCTCCGATCTCGGCGTAGAAGGCCCGAACACCGGGGTACGTGATGCCCTTGTCGTAGCGCTTGTCGAACAGGCGGCAGAGGATGGTGTCGTCGATGTCGCTGATGACCCGGACCGGCCGCGGCTCCGGAATGACATGCGCCTCTACGAGGTGCTTTTTCAGCGAATCGCGGATCGCTTCGTCGTCGATGTCGCTGTAGACGAGGTGGTGCAGGCCCTCGTCGGTGGGGCCCGCGTCCAATCCCCGCTTGAGCTCGAACAGGTCGGCGCCGCGAACGGCCAGGAAGTGGGCGAGGATCTCCTCCTCGTCGTCGCTGTCTGTGACCCCGTCCATGAGGTCGCGGATCTGCGCGACGCGGTCGGCCACGGTGAGCGCCTGAGTGGGAGCGGGCTCAACAGCGGGGGCCGGTTGTGTCGGCTCCGGGGTCTGGGTCGTGCCGCCGCAGGCCATCAACAGGGCGACGATCAACGGCGGCATGAACACTACGCGTCCCGGCGCGCCTGACGACGACGCTCGCTAACGACCAGGTGGTAGTGCTCCTTCTGCCTGCGGTTCAAGGTGTCGAGAATGAAGCCCGTGGAGAAACAGACCAGCGCGAACAACACGACCCCTGTGGCCAATATCGCTGTCGGCACGTGCAACACAGAGCTGGTCTGGATGAACTCCACGATGGGAATGCTGCCCAGTGCCAGCCCGAGCAAGCCAATGAGAGTGCCGAGGAGCCCGAAGAAGCTCATCGGTCGATAGTCCTTGAAGATCATCAAGATGGTGCCGACGACCAGCACGCCGTCGGTGTAGGTGTTGAGCTTCGAGTAGCTGTCGGGCGGCCGGTCGCTGTAGGGCAGTGGGATCTCTTCGATGGTGAAGCCCTTGTCCAACGCCTGCAATGTGAGCTCGGTCTCGACCTCGAAGCCCTCGGCCAGCAGGGGCACGCCGCGAACGAAATCGCTGCTGAAGCAGCGATACCCAGACAAGACATCCTTCAGGTTGCTCCTGAACAACACATTGATCAAGCCACGGATCAAATTGTTGCCGAACATGTGCAACGGGCGGAAGGACTTGTCGGTGTATTCCTCGAGACGCGTGCCGACGACCATGTGCGCTCGCCCGTCGAGCACGGGCTGCACGAGCTGGGCGGCCTCTTTGGCCAGGTAGGTGTCGTCTCCGTCGACCATCACGTAGGCGTCGGCCACGATGTCGGCGAACATGCTTCGGACGACATTCCCCTTGCCACGCCGGTATTCCTTGCGGACGATCGCGCCTTCAGCCTCCGCAATCTCGGCGGTTTTGTCGGTGCTTCGGTTGTCGTAGACGTAGATCGTCGCGTCCGGGAGAGCGGCTCTGAAGTCCCGGACGACCTTCCCGATCGTCACCTCTTCGTTCAGACACGGGATCAGGACGGCCACTGTGGGTTTCTGGTCTGAAATGGAACGCCTCCGCCGGGAATCTTGCCCGAACCGAATCAACAGGTCAACAACGGCGAATCGCCACGATTTGATGGAGGGCCAGGGTCGTCTGGACCGGGCTCAACAGGCGCTCCACCCCGCGGACGAGGCGAACCGCGCGAGTCGGGACCAGCTGGCGGAAATTGAGGCCCCCGCTCAGCAGATATCGCAGGTAGTTTCGAACCGTCGCGTGCTCCACGATCTCCAGTTCGCCATATCGATCCTCGAACAATCTCCGATCGCGGTCAAAGACGATGCTCGCGAGGGCCTGATTGGCTCCGCTCATCGGACCGGTCACGTCGGTCTGCCAATCCCTCTGATCGGGATCAAAGTGCTCATCGTCGTGGAGTCGACTGTGCAGCCAGGCGCTACACGGTCCGCTGTGGGGCTCGATGAGCACGCAGCCCCCACCCGGTTTGAGCACCCGTTGCAACTCGCCAAAGAAAGCGTTGGGGTCGGGCAGATGGTGGAACATGTTCACGCCGTACACACACGCGGTGCTGGCGTCCTCGACGTCCATCTTCTGGGCGTCCATCTGGCGGTCGAGCAGCTCGGAGGGCCGCAGGTCGGTGGTGATCACCTCGGGCTCGATGCCCTTGAACATGCTCGTCCCGGCGCCGAGTTCGATCTTGAGACCGTCTTGCCGAAAATGACGCCGGGAGCACTCCAGACTCACCTCGTAGAAGCTCATGAGAACCTCTTGCATCAGCGGCTTGTCGTCCAGGATGCGCTGGTGTAGGTCGAGCATCCGCGGGTCGTCCGCGGCCAATCCCCGGCGCAGTGGGTGCTGCAACATGCGGCGCAGGCGCCGGCTCATCGATCACCCCAGAGCGCGTCTCGAACCATCGCGTCGAGCGGGCTTGCGCCCAGCCCCAGCTGAGCGAGGTTGCTGGTGTGGACCTGGCGTTGATTGGCCGCGAAGGACACGAAGCTGTCGCGGCGAATGGGGAGCTCGAGTCCTGCGGATTCGGCCTTCCCAAGGACTTTCAGAACCAACCGCATCGGCACGGGCACGAACAACCGCTTGACCTCGAGTTCGTCCGCAATGACCCCACACAGCCGACGCAAGGTGGGGAGATCGGTTGAGAAGAGATTGTAGCTATCCCCGGGAGCATCGGTGATGATTTTGCGCATTGCGGCCCGGAAATCTCGGTTGGTCAACAGCGGCACCCGGCTTCGAGGACCCGCCAGAGGGACCACCGGCAGCCGCTGGATGACACCGACGATGCGGCCGAACATGCCGCCTCCCATGACGAGTCCGGGGCGAACGATGCAGTGGCCGAGCGCCGCCATCTCGTTCTCCAACGTGAACTTCGTTCTTCCGTAGATGGAATCCGCGTCCGAGCGTGCGGAGTAGGAACTGATGAACACCTGCCGCTCGACGCCAGCTTCGGTGGCGGCATTCGCCAGGGCCAGGGTGCCGCCGATGTTTCGCTCCATGGCATCGGGTCGGAAGTCGTGGGCGAGGTGCACCAGACACTTCACATCCTCGAACAGGGCCGGATCGATGTCGCCGCCCAGTTCGAAGCGATGGGCGCGAGAGAGCTCGGAAGGGGCATCGGACAGGTTGCGCACGGTGCCCACAACGGGTCCGTCCCACTGCCGCAGGAGCGACCTCGCCAAGAAGCTATTCGCCGCACTCAGACAAATGGTCATGTCACCCCAGCTCGTCTCGTACGCGAGCGGCCACCCGCATCGCGTTGGCCATGATAGTGAATGAGAGGTTCTTTGACGACAGCGACGGGAACACCGAGCCGTCGATCACATGCACCCGCTTGCTGCCAAAGAGACGGCCATCCACCCCTGTCTCGCCCCGCTGTGGGTTGTCGCGCATGGGCAGGCAGCCCGCGTAGTGGAAGGCGCCACCGGGCCTTGGGAATTTCACCAGCGGCTTCGCCGATACCAGCCCAAGTGGCGCCATGGCGCGAATGAGATGGGCCTCGGTTCGGCCGTCGACGGGGTCGTGGTAGTCGATGTGCAGGTCCCCGTCAGAGCCCCGCCACACGCGGTTTTGTGGGCGGATCTGCGACGGATACCAGAGGTGGAGGACGAGCATCGCCGGCGCCAGGCTGCGCAGGGCCGCGATGGCCCCGTTGGTCGGCAGCGGGACGTCCCACATCAGGTCGGAGTGCAAAAGCCCATTGAGGCCGTAGAACGTACCCATCACCATTCCCTCGGGTCGCTCGCAGCACAGGTTGACCTGCGTGTAGTACTGCCGGCTGTCGTGGGGCGTGCCGATCATCGTCGGCCGCACGAACGGAATGTAGGAGATGACGTTTTCCATCAGTGGAAGGCGCGCATCCTCGTTTCCGTCGATGCCGAGGGCCAGGCGGGCAGAGCCGAGAGTCCCGGCGCCCAGCAACACTCGTTTCGCTCGAATCGTGGTTTGACCCCCGGCGAGCAATCTGCACTTCAAATGAGCGGATCGCGACGTCTCGGAGACCGCCTCCACGTAGTGGCCACCCAGATACTCCACGTGGCCGCCGGCGATGAGCTCGGACAACGTGATCTTCGCCGAATACACCGATTGGCTGTGGGGCCTGAAGAAGTCGAGGTTCTCGAACCGGTACGGCGCTCGCCCCCGGTGAGGACGCGTGAGGACGCCGAGTCGTGGCAGCCCCATCGAGATGCCAGCGCTGCGTAGGAGCGGGCGAAACTGTTGGTATCTCTTCAGCAACCGCGAACCAATCTCGCCGGGCATGACCGCGGGAAGCAGCGATTCGTCCCGGCCGTAATAGGCGCTGAGATCGTCGTTTCGGCCGGCGATCCCGATGTGCGTCGTCAGCTCTGAATAGAACGGCGCGAGCTCGTCGGCCGAGATCGGAAACTCCGCCAGGTCGCCGTCGTCATATCGGTACAACTGAGCGCCCCACGCGTTGCTCAACCCGCCCTTTGCGTAGCTGACCGAGGCGTCGAAGTTGTCCGATTGGATGCCCGGCCCATCCGGCATCGGTCGGGTCACAAAGCGAAACAGCGGCGCCTTGAGCTTGGGCATGACGGGCTCGCCGCGAACCCCCTGCAGGCTCTGGTATTCGGAGCCGATGACCTGCCCGAACGGGGCCTTGCCGTTGGCCAACATCTCGTAGAAGTTGCCGCGGATCGACATTGGCGGCGGGGAGTGCCCCACATCGACGATGGCGACTTTCAGGCCCCGTAATGCCAGACCCGCCGCGACTCCGGCGGGCCCCGATCCGACGATGGCGACATCAAACAAGGCCGTGCCTCCGCACCAACCACCACCCTCTCACCCAGGCTGGACCGGCTTGCAGGACGTGGCTCGTCAGCGTCGCTGTATGGAGAATCCGCGCCCCGCGCCGATTGACGTAGCGCTCGCTGCCATGGGCCTCGATGAGGTAGGACAGAATCCAGATCTTGCTCGTCAACAGATGTGGCTGCGCCCGCGACTGAAGTCGAAGCGCAAACTCCACGGCTTCGACATCCAGACCCCGGTCCAGCACCGTAGCCACGGTGGCCTCTTCGTCTGCAGACACCGACGAGGCCCATCGCTCATTGGCGGCCGCGTAGTGACCGGCCAGTTCGTCGGCCAGTTGGACGCCAAACACCTCGAGGGCCAGCCGTCTACCCTCGTCTCTCAGCTGTGTCTCACGATCCATCGGGGTCCAGCGTAATCTGCGGCGTGTAGAACGGCACCGCCTCGGCCCAGGAGATCGTGGCGTGCCTGCGGTCGGGGTAGATCTCACGCATCATCTCCCGAACCCCGTCCTGCTCGATGACCCACAACACTGGGTCGGTGGAGGAGCGAGGGATCGGATAGAAGAAGACTTTGCCGGTCGTTTTCGTCCAGCGCCTACCGGTGTGGAACACCACGAGGGGGCCGTTGGCAGCGGCGAGTTCCTCCGCTTGCTCGGTGGGCTCGGCGAAGAACCGAGACAGGGTGTGCACCACACCTACCTGAGTCACGACGAAGGTCAGCCAACCGAAGGCGACGGTGATCCCGACTCGGCGTCTCCACCCCGCGAAGTCCTGTTCGGAGAGCGCCGCGACCAGCAGGATGACCAGCGGCAGCGTCCAGACGCGGTAGAAGGGACCCACTGTGTACATGGGTCCGAAAGGCACGGGGATGTGCAGCAGCAAGTGCGCGGCACCGATGCCCAGCACCGCCAGGATCCTCCGGTCCGACCTGTACTCCACGAAGGCGATGAGGGTCACCAACATCGCCAGAGGTCCGGCAAAGGCCCACGCAAACGCGAAGCGACCCATGGCGAAGACCCGATGGGCGACCCCCTTGACGACCGTGTGCGACTCTACGCCATACATCCGACCAAACCCGTATAATGGACCATCTTTGGTGAGCAGATCGTACGGCATGCGCAGGGGGTCGCCCGTCACGGCATGGTTGTAGGTGAGCCACATCAGAGCCGGCAGCAGCCCGCCTACTGCGATGCGAACGCCAGAGGCCATCAAGGCACCGACGCCGTTTCGCCGTACGAAGACGACGCCGGCGGCCAACCCGACCACCAGCATCGTCAGGGCCTCCAGCGGGCGCGTCATCACCAACAGCCCGAAGAAGAACCCCATGCCCAGATCGGCGTACCGTACACCCCGGATACAGGCGAGTCCCAGCCGCAGCAGGAGCACCGAGAACAACATGGCCGGAACGACGGTGTGGAAGATGGTGTTGGTGCCGATCAGCATTGGCGAGAAGGCAGTCACCAAGGCCACCATCAACCGATCACATTGCGGCCAGATCTCCCGGGCGAGGCGATCCACCTGAATCACCACCACCCCACCGAAAGCCACCCACACCAGGTTGGGAAACCCGATCAGATACCCCGGCAGGGTGAGGAGCCCAGCCAACAGCGGGTAACAACTGGCCCAGTGGTCCAGGTCGGCGCCCACATCGACGATGAACATGTTGTTCACCGCGTCCCTCGGCACGAAGGATGGCTCGATCGCCCTCCCTTCGGACAGCAGACGCGCAATCAGGGTGTAGGCCTCCTGATCGTCGAGCAGATCCTGCCAACCCGTGACGAACGTACCGGCGAGGAGCACCATCACCACATGAGCGGCTGCAATTCCCCAGATCGCGGCCTCGGAGCACTCAGGTGCAGGTCCCGAATCGCTCGGTCGAACCAACCAGAACAAGAGGCAACCCAGCACGACCACACTGCCTATGCCCGTGAGTTCACCCAGGCGCTCGGTCGTTGAGAGCAGCAGCAGCGTGTCGGTGGAGAACCAACGGATCACGAGGTGATAGGCCGCCACTGCCACAGCAAACACCACGGCGACCGCGACGGGCGGGAGTCTCCAGTGCGTCATGTCCGCTCTACTTGCTGGCGATACTCACCAGAGGCTGTGGAGCCATGAAGTCCTCGGATGCGCGAACCTCCCAACTCAGGCGCGCCTCTCCCTGATCGCGGAGCTTCAGATCCATGAAGTCGGTCTTCTTGTGCCCGATCCAGTCCGCGCGAACTTCTCCACGGCGACCGAGCTTGTGCCGAAGCACAATGAACCAGAACGCGAGCCAGAGATCGCGGACATGTGACGCGCGCCGGATCTTCTTCAGACGCCGCTTGATCGCCGACGGCCGCATGTAGAAACGCTTGTGGGCCTCGGCGTAGGCATCGAGGAGATCGGCCTCGTCGAGGGTCGGGAGCTTGAGCACGAACGTCGACAGCTCGTAGTCCGCCCACTCCTCGTGTTTGAGGTAGCCGTTTTCTTGCGCCCACTTGAACAATTGCGTCCCGGGATACGGCGTGCTGATGTTGAACATCACGATGTCCGGATCGAGCTCGAGCGCGTAGTCCACGGATCGACGCATCGAACCCACGGTCTCGCCCTGGCTGCCGAAGATGAAGGCGACCCGCACCTCGAGACCCACCTGGTGGGCGATATCGATGGTCTTGGTATTCCGCGCCTTGTTGATGGGCTTTCGGATGTTCTTGAGGATGTCTTCGTCCGCGGACTCCACGCCGATGAGGATCTGGTGGCAGCCGGCCTCTTTCATGGCCTTGCCCATCTTCAAGCTGAAGCAGTCGGCGCGCACGAACGCGGTCCAGGTGACGCCGAGCTTGGCCTCGGACATGAGCTCACAGAACCGCATCACGTTCTTCTTGCTGACCGTAAAAGTGTCGTCGTAGAACTGGATCTCCCGAACATTGTAGCGCTCGCGAAGTATCTTGATCTCGTTAAAGACACGTTCCGCACTGCGTGTTCGCAAGGTGGTATTCGCCGAGTTGCAGAATGTGCACTTGCCCGGGCACCCCCGCGTCATCAGCATGTTGATGGCCGGTAGGTTTCGATAGGCGCCGATGGCCGGGTAGTACTTGTTCATCGGGACCAGGTGGTACGCCGGCATCGGGTACTTATCGAGGTCCATCTCGACCTCTTGCGCCGTGTTGTGGACCACCTCCAGATCTTTCCGGTAGCTGACACCCAGGATGTCTTCGGGCGATTCTCCCTGGCAAATAGACAGAAATGGCTTCTCGCCGTCGCCGCGAACGACAATATCGACGGCCGAATTGCAGAGGGTCTCGGCGGGAACCGCTTCGGCGTGAACGCCGCCCATGACCACCACACTCTCGGGCAGTACTTCCTTGACCAACCTGGCCACCATGTGCGCCGCGTTGGCGGTGGCGGTCATCACGCTGATGCCCACCACGCGCGGATTGTAGGCAGCGAGACGTCGCCGGACCTGGTTGGCATTGTACTTCTCGACGTGGATGTCCATGACCGCGACGTTGAACCCCTCCTCCTCGATGTACGAGGCGATGGACAACAGGCCCAGAGGGGGCATGGCGGACTTGATTCCGTGCCAGATGTTGTCGTCCTTCGACACCCATGGCGGATTGATCATCAGGACTTCACACGGATTGGGTATGGCAGACATTCTCCGAGTTTAAACCAGCGGCCCCCGAATGACCAATCTTCCAGAGTCGGAGCGGCTCAGCGCAGCGTCGCGATGCGTTCCGCAACATCCGGACAGTACTTCGCGTTGGCGAACAACTCACAGCCGTCGTACCGTTCGGACCGGAAGATCCCGTTCAACCTCGTGTTGTAGTCCAATCGCCACACCGGCTCGTGGGTCTGCCCGTCGAGTTCGATCAAGGCCGAGGTGTTGTCGTTGAGCGCGATGCACCAGACCTGTCCACGGGTGACGAGCACGTTGCCGTTGTCCTGGTAGTCGGCGTCCCCGATGACCGGGGAGTACCAGCCTGGCTCGGTCCAGCTCCACAACAACACGGCCGTGTTGGCGTTCAGATCGACCTCGTACTCGACCACCCTGGAGTACGAGCCACCGGGCCGGTCGACGCCGTTGTCGTAGAGGAGGATCCGGTTGTCGACATAGTCGGGATCGTGGGCGACGTAGTGCCATTGATTCACCGGTAACGCCGCACCGTCGGTGTCGTAGAGCGTGAAGTCGCCACCGGGCCCGAACTGGTGGGTCAGGTCGCCCGTGGGCCGGTCCACCCGCCACAACATCTGGCCGTGGTAGAGGCTGATCCATACGGCCGAGCCGTGCACGTCGTCGCGATAGGTGAGGCTGTTCGCGTGATATGGGGTGTGGGTATTCGGGACGCCGAAGGTGCCGTCGTCGAACAGCTGTTGACTGGTCCACGACCAGGTCACGGCGGCGGTTGCCGGGTCCCACTGTTCGACTGCGACGCCGTACCACTCCTCGTTTCCATCGGTGTCCCTCGATGTCGTCAAGCTGACGATCTGCCCGTCGTCGAGGACCTCGGAGTGGTGGTTGAATCCCAACCCGAAGTCGGGCTCGGTGCGCTCGAGGAGCACGTTTCCGGTCATGTCGATCTGGCGCATGATGCCCCGATGCGCCGCGTTTTCCTCGAACAGGCCCCAGCCGCCCCCGATGTGCATCACCCCGTCACCGATGTAGGCGTGGTCCAGATCGATGATGTAGCCGTTGCCGATGTCATAGGTCCATCGCACCCGCCCGTCGGGATCGATGATGAACAGCCGGTTCTCGGGATTGTCCACACACCCCGGCGCGTCGTTGAAGAGCGTGTAAACACCGGACATTTCCCCAACCGGTTCGCGGGTGACCGTCCAGCCGTCGTGCTCGTCGATTCCCTGGGTCTCGATCTCGAAAGTCTCCGACGATGCGCCATCACAGGCCGGTCGAACCTCGCAGTTGTAGTGGCTGTTTTCCGCGAGCCCCAACACGTGCAGTTCGTGCTGCGTCGAAGCGGAGGTCGACTCCACCAGATGTTGCTCGTCGGGGTCCGAATCGAGGGTGCAGATCACCCAGACATCGCCGTCGGTGTCGAGCTCGACGGTCACGACCCCATCGAGGAGGAGCTCTCCGGCTGCCGATGACACCTCGACAATCGTCGGACAGACGCCGGGTTCGGGCGTGGTCTCGGTGTCGGTGTCCTCGACGTCGGGCCTGGTCTTGAATCCTGCATCTGACGGGGTGTCTGGCCCCCCGCAAGCCACCAGCGCCAACGACATCCCCCCCAACCGGATCATGCAGCCTCCGAGGTCACACCATGGGTGACCTACCGCGCCTACAGGATATCCAACTACGCCCCGTGTCGTGGGAGCCAGCGCACCAACCAGTCCGTTCCCTCCGAGATCCGCTTCGTGTGTTGGCCCTGGGGGGTCGACAGATAGATCGCTGGAGCCCCCTCTCGGGACGAGCTGAAGGCAATCCACTCGCCGTCCGGAGACCAGGCGGGATGTTCGTCGGGGCCCGGCCCATCGAGGACACCCACGATGGCGCCCGTCGCCCGCGCCACGACCTCGATGTGCACGTCTTTGGGACCGGTCTGGACGGTGACTGCCACATGCTCGCCGTCCGGAGACCAAGCGAGATCGAGGTCCACGGCCTCTGGATCCGCCTCGCGCATCGCCTTGGGTGCCCCACGGCCATCGCTCACGAAGACTTGAAAGCGACCGATCCTCAGGCTGATCCAGGCCAGCTCCTCCCCGTCCGGCGACCAGCGGGGATGCACGTCATCCGAGGCGTGATCGGTCAATCGCCTGACATCGCCACCGTCGGCGCTCATCGTATAGATCTCCGCGTTTCCGTCTCGGGAGGTCCCAAATGCGATGCGTCGGCTCACGTCGGGCTCGAAGCTCCCATGCACGGCGTCGGTCAGGCGCACCCGATCCGTGCCGTCCCGCTGAACGCGAAACAGATCTCGGTAGGACAGGGCGTCGCTCTCGAAGGCCAGCCAGCTTCCGTCGGCCGCCCAGGAGGGATTGCGGATCTTGCCAGCGGGCGGCGACAGGGCAACGGACTCGCCTCCCGCGAGGGGGATCAGCCACAGCTGTTCGGCGTGAGAGCCATCTTCCAGCTCGACGGCGGAGACCGCGAGCGCATGGGTTCCCAAAGGGTCCGCAGCAGCGGGGAACAGGGCTCCGGGCGGCCCCTGCAGCCTCCGGAGCCCAGAACCGTCGGCCTCCATGGCCCAGGTCGTGGGCGCACCCTCCCGCTCCGACACCATCAGGAGGGTCCCCGATGGCGTCGGCGGCCCGCCGGAGAGACAGGCCACCAGTGTCGAAAAGATCAGGGGCAAGCAGCCGAAGGGGTCAATCGAACCGCGTCGGCCACCACGTAGGATCCCGCCGATGCCCACCGGGAGAGCAGGACACGGTTCCAGCCGGTTCCGAAGCGCCAGTCGCCGAGGTGATTCCACTGCCCGCCGTCACCCTGCTGGTTCACCGTCATGCGGCCCACCTCGTTGTCCGCCTCGTCCCAGCCCAGGTAGGTGATGCTCGAGGGACGATCCCACGCCGCGGTCCACCAGGCCTCGACCGTGTAGCACTGGTCGCTGGAGTCGTAGAACCAGAAGCTCGCCGGGTCCGAGGTGCTGTCCGTCGGGGCCACCCAGTAGCCCGTGTTGTAGTAGCCGCCGACGTTGGCACTCGACCACCAGTTTCCGGAGAGCTCGATGTAGTAGCTGGCCACGTCATTCGCGGCGTTGTTGCTATCGATTACGATCTGGGAGCCGCCGCCTGCGGGAGGCACAGTGGCCCCTCCTCCCCCACCGCCGCCGCCACCGCCACACTCGACGTCGACCTGGCTCAGGTAGTCCGACCACGGCCAATTCGCGCCCGGATCCGTCCGGTTCCAGGGCTGGAGTTGGCCGTGTCCAACGATGTGGTAGCTGTCCCGGGGAATCCCATGGCGCTGGGTGATTCCGCACGTCAGCTCGCTGGAGCGCGAGATCAGACCCGGGTTCCAGGTCGTCTGGGACGCGTACCCGGCGTGCTCGATACCCACGGAGACGCTGTTCATGGCGGTGCCGTCCCTCCAGCACTCCGTGCCGCCGTTATTCGCGCAGTCGTAGTTGGCCGAGATGTGCCACGCCTTTCGGTCCTCGTCCACGAGCTGGCGGACCTCGGAACCGCTGTCATTGACCACGTAGTGGGCGCTCACACCCGAGGCGCCGTTGGTGAGCCAGCCCCAGCACCCGCTGTAGCTGCCTTCACAGGTGTGGATGACCACGTAGTCGACGCTCGCCCCGCTCCGGCTGCTGTTGTTGGGAGAGGGTGTCCAGATCGCGCCGCCGTCCCCGGATCGCTGTCCCCAGCGCGCCGGCCGCGGCCAGTCCGGCTCGATCGCGATGGGCTCGAAGTCAAATCCCTCAAGAGCAAAGCCGCGCTGCAACGCCCCATATACCTCGTAATGCACGTATTCGGAGACGGCCTCATCATCGGAGATCCCGCTGTAGTCGGCGACCACTGGACCCCAGTTCCGCAGCTCCGATCGATCGATGCCGAGCTGGTCGGCCCGCTCGGACAGGAGCGCGGCCGCGGCGTCGATGTTGCCCTGGGGATCGAACTTGGCTTCGTCGACGGTGATCCCGGCGAGATCGGCCCCCTGCTGGACCAGCTTCTCCCTCAGTCCCATCCAACCGTATGCGCGCTCTTGACCAGGGAACTCCTCGTCGCCGGCGACCATCTGAAAACTAGTCTCTGCGCGGGCGACGGCCATCAGGATCTCCGCCGGCACGCCAGTGGATTCTTCGGCGGCCGCGAAGTTCTCCGGCAGGGTGATGCCGGTCTCGCCCAGCCACTCCGGAGCCACATCACAGGCGAGGCCGAAAACGGAGATTGTGCCCGCGAGGGCGATGGAGCGTACGAGACCTGACTTGATGACCAATGAACACCTCACGAGGTGCCCAACTGCACATGCTGTGCCAGCTATAAGCGGGGTTGTTCCAAAAACTGAAACGTGTATGCGCTCAAAATGTCGCGGTCCAGGCCCGATCTAGTCGATGCAGGTAAGCGGGTAGATATCCAGCGCGTCGTCGAAGTCATCCCAGCCAATGTAGTCGACGTAGTAGGTCACGAATGCGCCGGTTCGTTCCGCATCGACCTCGGCGGAGATCACACATCGCATGTCGGAAAGGCTGCCCTCGACCGAGGACACACAACCGCCTCAAGTCATGCCTTCGATGCACAGAAAGACCGTCTCTGTGACCGCATTCTCGTCGGCGAGACACTCCTCCTCCGGAACCAGGTCGTCGTCTTCGACATCGTCTCCCCTTCCGCTGTCTGCCGCGTCGTCGTCGACGAGCTCATCGCCGTACACCCCTTCACTGATGCCGGGTTCGTACACGCCTTCCTCCTCCTCGCAGGCCATCACGCAAACCATCATCGCCATCAGAGCCGCAGATCTCAGGTTCATTTCGTCCTCCATCAAGGCGTAGGCCAGACGGGTTGCCGCGGTTACCTGGTGACATGAAGAACGTGCCCAACCTGCCCAAGGTCCTCGCTACGCGAACCGATGTCGAGGTCTTCCAGATCTTCAATCGGCTCCTCGTTCGGGTCATGAGCGTCCATCCGAAGCTGGGATATATCCTCGGCTCTCGGGAGGAAATGCGCAGTGTGGTCTGCCAGCTCCTCGGCGAGGACCTCACAGAAGCCGCCGAGGACCCGGACCGCGAAACCGAGATCGTTCGCGCCATCCTCGACGACGCCAGCAAACAGCGAGAACTCGCGTCCCTGATGATCGATCTGTTGCGCCTGGGCACCGACACGATGCTCGACAGCGTCACCGATCAGCTCGCATTGGCGGGAATCATGATGAGCCTGCTGAGCATGCTCGACATGGGCCGACACGACCCCGGCGTCGCCGGATTGAAGGTCAACAAGCCAAATCGGCGATCACTGGACGAGGTGATTCCCAAGACCATGGCGGTCCTGGAACAGATTCATTCCTCAGGCGAATAATCGTTCACCGCCGTGCACTTCGCTCAGTTGACGGTCGCGTCTGGCTGGTACGGGCCGCGGGTCGTGACGGGCCGAAGCCCGTCATAGATCACGTCGGAGACCTTCATTCCCTTGCTGGGAAACACCAGGCTGTTGCTGCCCGCATCTCGCGTGGGAAAGAACACCAGCGGCTCGGCATTGCGGTTGTAGCCCAGCTGGACCATCTGACCCGGCGCGACCAGCATGCCGGTGCGGGTCTGGAACGCCTCGGAAGTCAGGTAGAACCCCTCTAACTTCATCGGCTTCAGCGACCTCGTCCACCCCTCTCTCGAGATCAGGTATCCGCCGGTCTGGAACGTCCAGGTGTTCGACGTGTTGTCCGCCGGCAGCATCACGATGGGCTTACCGGCATGGGAGTGGTTGTGGAAGTGGACCAGCCGACCAGCAGGCACCTTCTCGGGGTGGTCGGGATGGGCCATCGTGGTCCGATACAGGCCGCAGTCAGGCAGTTCCATAGAGTCTCCGTGAGAGCAGCAGGCTAACCCAGGTCGCCCGAACCTCGCGACAGCACGCGAATCGGATCCCCCACGCGGACCGCACCACCCCGAACCACCTCGAAGAACAGTCCGCGGAGCCGGGTCGCCCGAAGCGTCGGGAGGACCGTGGCCTTGAGCGACTCCAGTCCAAAACGCGCGCTGAACTTCGCGCAGCCGGTGTGGGCTTTTGGGGTCACACGCACAGTCGCCGCGCCCACCTCGAGCATCGATCCTACCGGGAGATTGGCTTCGGAGAGATCGAGGAGAACGTGCAGGTTGTCGCCGGCGAGGACCGGGTCAGACCCCTCTGCGAACAGGTCGGCCAGATCGGCGCGAATGACCGATATGGCCGATTGATCATACTTTCCGGGCTTCTCCAAGACCTGCCGCGGCCACCGATCTCCGGGGATGCTACCCCCCTCGGCGAGCTCGGCCACCTCGAGCACGAGGCGTTCTCCAGATTCGGGTCTCGCGACGATGCGCACCACCTCTCCCACTTCGGCAGGCGGCGCGGGCAGGCTCCCAATCGCGGCGGTCAGGTCCTCGAGCGTGCGGGCGTGTTCGGCGTTCATGAGAGGGTGTATCTCTTCGGCGCAACCTGAGACTAGTCCGCCACTGTCCCCGTTGCGGTGGTCTCGGACACCTGGGTGACCGAGCCACAGTCGAACACCGACTCACAGGCGCTCGGCACCTCGACAAACTCGAATCCGTTCCCGAACTCGTCGTTGCACAGGAAGTCACCGTCGAGGCATGCGTCGGCCGCATCCGAGCTGAAGCTGCACTCCTCGGGGAGCGTCTCCGCTTCGTCGGTACTGCATTCGATCTCGGGATTGCAAGAGGCGTACTCGCTGCACAACTTGTCTGCGAATTGCTCGGAGAAGGCCTGCGGACTGAGGTCGCCATCCCCTTTGCCGCCGATAAAACAGCCGCTCGCGAGCGCTGCGCACGCCAGCAGAGCCGCGAACCGGTCCAGTGTCGATACCATTTGATCTGTTCCTGACCGCGCCCTGATTACACTCTTACACAGTTCGCCAGACATGGAGACCGAAATCGCTTCCCACCCCACCATGAGCCTGCTTCTCCTTGCGTTTCTGGTGTCCTGCGGCAACGACAAGCACACCGACACCGGAATCGGGGCAGACACTGACACCGACACAGATGTCGACACCGACACAGACGCGGACACGGATTCCGACACAGACGCGGACACCTCGCTCGCCGACGCAGAGGCCAAGATGCTCGGTGTCGGCGAGGGCGACATCTCCGGGGACAAGGTCTTCATGGCCGGAGACGTGAACGACGACGGGCACGCAGATGTGATCGTGGGTGCGAAAAAACACCTGGGCAACGGGCCGAACTCCGGCGCCGCATTCGTGTTGCTGGGTCCGCTCTCCGGTCAATTCTCCCTCTCGATCGCCGAGGCGCGGCTCAAGGGCGAGGGCCTGGGAGACTTCGCCGGCGGCAGCGTCTCGACGGCTGGAGACGTCGACAACGACGGATTCTCCGATGTCCTGGTCGGTGCAAAGCTCCAGGACCCCGCTGGGAACGGGATCATGAAGGGCGCCGCGTACCTGGTGAGAGGGCCGTTTTCGGGCGACATCGACCTGTCGTCAGCCGACGCCAGATTCGACGGAGAGTTCGAGGGCGACACCGCTGGGGGCACCGTGCGCGCCGTCGGAGACACCAACAACGACGACAACGACGACATTCTGATCACCGCAAAGCTCAGCGACACCAACGGCGACGATTCCGGATCCGCCTACCTCTTCACCGGCCCCCTTGCGGGAGCCTACTCGCTAGGCAGCGACGAGACAGCCCGATTCCTCGGAGAGAACGCGGGAGATCAAGCCGGCGGCAGCGCTTCCGGCGCCGGCGACATCGATGGAGATGGGCTCGACGACGTGGCCCTCTGCGGCTGCCTGGACGACACCAGCGCAACCGATGCGGGCGTCGTCTACATCCTCCGTGCGCCCTTCGTGGGAGATGTGTTCCTCTCGGACGCCGATGCCCGCTGGTATGGCGAGGAGCAGGCCGATTCAGTGGGTTACACCGCCGGCATCGGAGACCTGACCGGAGACGGTCTCGACGATATCGGCGTCGGAAGTAGCCAACACGACGACGGCGGCGCCTTCTACATCGTCGAGGGGACCGCGACCGGTGACCACGATCTGCGCGATGCCTGGGTGCGCGGCCTGGGAACGAGCGGCCAGCTCCTCGGAGTGAGCCTGACGGGTGCCGGGGATTTCAACGGAGATCAGGTGCCTGACGTCGCCATTGGAGCCAGCGGAGACGACGACGGTGTGGGCCTGGTCTTGGTCTTCTACGGCCCGGTCAGCGGTGCCCTGGACCCAGTGGACGCCGATCGCCGGTTCGTGGGCGAGGCGCCGAACGATAACGCCGGTTTCGAGGTCTCGGGCGGCCAGGACATCGACGCTGACGGAATCGACGATCTGGTCATCGGCGCGCCGGGCGAAGACACGATTGGAGACGATGCCGGGGCCACGTACGTCGTCTTGGGCGGCTAGCTCGCGTCTGAGCACGACAAGACAGTCCCGTCTCCACGAACTAAAGTTTCCCCGTGCGTTCCCTCCTCGCAATACTCGTGCTCGCCGGATGCGGCGGCGACGACCCAAAAACCAAGAAGTGCAAGAACTTTGTGGACTATTTCGCCGACGCCGACGGCGATGGCTACGGCGATGCGAGCTCAATCCAAGAGGCCTGCGACGGCGCGCCGAAGGGCTACGTCTCGGACGACACCGACTGCGACGATTCTGCCGAGGACGCGTATCCCGGGGCCACCGAGGTCTACTACGACGGCATCGACCAGGCCTGCGACGGCCTCGAAGACGAGTGGGACCAGGACGGCGATGGCTACACCGTCGGCGGCGGCCCCGACCCCTCCGAGCGCCTCGATTGCGCCGACACCGACCCCGACATCCACCCCGATGTGGTGGTCAACGGCGACGACAGCGCCCAGACCTCGCTGGCCCTGCCCGACGCTGCGAATCCGTGGATAGGCGCCCCCGGACCGGAGCTTCGCCTGGCTCCACCCGAGGCGGGAGAACAGCACCACGCCACCGTCGCCCTCGGCGAGGACGGGACCTTCCTCCTGGCGTGGCAGTCGGGCAAGTTCAACACCGCCGAGATCTTCGCCCAGCACTTCGATCTCGACGGAAATGAACTCGGAAACCCCATTCGCATGAACGACCTCGCGGACACCGGCGGCAAACCGGACGTGGAGTGGGACGGCAGCGGATACTGGCTGACCTGGCAGGACAACGAGGGCAGCGTCTTCCTTCGACGCCTGGACACCGATGGCGTGCCGACTGGCGCGAGTGTCGCTGTCTACGAGAGCACCTACGAGTCCGAAGGCCCCGACGTCGCCCCCCTCGCCGATGGAAATGTAGCCGTCGTCTGGAACGTGGACGCCATCCCCGACGAACAAGGCCGGGATTACTACCGGATCTACGACGTCGACAGCAACCCGGTCACCGATGTGGTCACCGCGGCAATCACCGGGCGCAGCGTCGCCGATGCCGCGGCGCTGACCGATGGAAATTTCGTGCTCGTGGGCACCAACAAGGACTCTCCTCCGGAGGGCCTGACCGCCGAGGTCTACGGGCGCGTCATCGGCCCCGACGGTTGCATCACCCAGTTCCGGGTCGATCAGGGCGCCTCGGATTTCCCCTCCAGACCTGCAGTGGCCGCATCCCCCGACGGGACCTTTGCCGTCACTTGGAGAAACAAGGTCGAACAAGGCGTCGGAGACGGCGTATACGGTCGGTTCTTCGCCGCGGATGGGCGAGCACTGGGCGATCAGGTCGAATTGATGCCGCTGCCGAACAACGGCACCCGCTCGGTCGTCGGATTCGTTGGCACCGACGCCTTCTTTGCGTGGCAGGCCGTTCGGGGAGACCCGTTCAACGACGTGTCGACCGTCGCCATCGACTCCCAGACCCTGGAGTTCAGCGTGCCCGAGTACAGCCAGAACACGGACGAGGACGTCGACCACAACCGGCCCGCAATCGCACTGGGTACTGACGCCGGCGAGCCGATCATGGTCTCGGTCTGGGAGGCCCTGGTCACCGACGACCGCATCATCCTCGGACGAGTGACTCGGTTCTCGCGCTGACCCGCTTGGGGTAGCGGATCCGGTCGTCCCAGATCCGCGAGGCCGCGGCCGATCGGAGCAGGAACGAGGCGTCCGATACCTGCCGACGGTACAGCGGCAGCGCCGGATCCACCGCATCGGTCCAGTAGATCTTCGCGAACCCATCAATGGTGCAACCCTCGATGACACGCCGCGGCAACACCGGTGCCGCCAGTCGCAGGGAGCGAGGAGAGCCCGAGCGAATCCGACGCAATGCGGCCTGCAGCGTCGCACTGTCCGCCTCGCCATCGTCGATGAGCCAGACATCCCGTCCGTCGACCTCCCGCAGACAGCGAAGTTCTCGAAGCTCACAACCGCGGCGCACCACGAGCGGATAGGCCACCGCGACGGCCCCTTCGGACAGGACCACGACGAGCGCGCCCCGCTCCAGCGGTATCGTAGGATACAGCTCCAGAGCAGCCGCATTGCGACTCTCGAATACAACAGCCATCACTCCCTCCCCCAAGGGTGACGGCGATCTAGCGAGGGCGATCGCGAACCGGAGCACTACCGGTCCTGGATTTCCGCCCCAGCTGTCAGAAGGCGCACCAATAAATGTACTCGCCCGCGTCCTCGAGCACCTTGCCAACGCCCTTCTCGATCTCGACGAACGAGAAGTGCAGCCCCTCATAGCTGTGGGTCTCCAAGACCAGCCGCTGAACGCCCCCTTTGTGATCCAGATGCAGGAGCGGCTGGGGCATGCCGATGTCGACATCGGTGAGGTTGATGGGCAGATCCTCGGCGCCGTCCATGAGGTACTTTTCCTGCGGCTCCGAAAAGACCTGCTTGCCGCCGAGCGTCGCGACCAGTTGCGCCTTCATGCGCTCGGTCCGCGTCAGAGTCAGGATGCCATCCTCTCCAAAGGCGTGTTTACGAGCCGTCTCTGTGGGGACATCGGCGTGCATCTCGGAACCGGTCCAAGTGGACGCATTGCCATCCTCGACCAGCAGATACACCCCCGTCTGCAGGGGAGCGTCGGCCTCAAAGGTCGCGTAGTGTTTCTCGGATCCGCCATCGCAACCGAGCATTCCGGTATCGGTGCCGGCATAGGTCAGCTGAGTCCTTCCCGACGCGCCAATGGCGGTAAAGGTCTCGCCTACCGTGACGCTGGGCCAGCCGGTCCGATCGATGAAGACGACGACCTCAGCGGTTGGATGGATCGGCGTCCAGAAGGGGTCGGCGTACGCGGATCGCGCCGCGAATGCCAACACCACAGGCGCCGGCAGCTCACCGGATGGCGGGGTCTCCCCGACTTCGACAGGAGCGGGCTCGGGCACGACCACCTCGGGCTCCGCGGGTTTCGAGCCCCCGCAGGCGAGCAAGGCGACGACCGTAAACGGAATCAGGGGCAGGTGAGAGGGGTCAGCAGCGGGTCGTAGTCGTTGCAGTCGCCGTCGCAAGTCGTGAACCCGTCACCGTCCCAGTCGCTGATGTCGTTCATGTACTGATCGTTGTCGTCGCAGTCGCCCTCGCAGGAACTCTCACCATCGCCGTCGGCATCCCGGGGATTCAACACAGGATCCGTGTCGTCGCAATCGTCGAACAGAAGCAAGTAGCAGACCAATGGCGCGATGGTGTCGTTGCAGATCGACGGGTGCTCGCAGTAGCAATCGCCGTCGCCGTCGAAGAGGTTCGAACCCTCGTCGATGAAACCATCACAGTTGTTGTCGGCACCATCTGGCTGCTCTACCGCGCCGGTATAGACGAACGGATTGTCGTCGTCGCAGTCGTCGAGTGGGGCGGCACCGACGTAATAGGTGCAGTCCATGTCGATGTGGCCATCGTTGTCGGTGTCCTTGTCGTCCACCTGGTCGCTGCAGTCCGTGTCTTCGTTGTTGCAGACCTCGTTGGCATCCGGGTTCACGCCATTGTCCATGTCGTTGCAGTCGTCGGCGCCAACGAAGCCGTCGCCGTCCTGATCGGCCGCCGCGGGGTCCTCGACGATGACAAACACGTGATCCTCGAAGATGTTTCCGTCTTCATCGGTGACCTCGAGGATGATCTTCCAGGAGCCGGGCTCGTGATCGACCCAGGTGGTGCCCGTCGTACCATCGGTCTCGGCCTGCGAGTTGTCGATGATGGTGCGTTGCCCACCATTTCCTGGCTCATAGGCCCAGAACAACGACAGCGTCTCGGGGGCCTGCTGGGGATCGGAGACCGTACCAGCGAGATCCATGTCGTTGCCGGACACGTAGTTGCCGTTGTCCTCTGGATTGAGGATCTGGGCATTCGGCATGACGACGGCGCTCTGCACGTCTACGCTGACCGCGACAGCCGCCTCGAGGCCCTCATCGTCTACGACACGTAATTCGATGGAGTGAACGCCCGGTGTCAGCGCCCTGTTCAACCGCACGCTCCCCTGCTCATCTGGGACGACGGTCTCGAGCTCACCCTCGAGGTCGCTTGTCCAGATCACGGACAAGATGTTGTCGTTCTGGTCCGCAACGGTGCCGACGAACTCGATCGTGTCGATATTGCCGAACACCGATCCACTGGTAGGAGTGGTGATAATCGCAGTCGGAGCTACATTCTTCTCCTTGACAAGCTGAACCTCGGGACTGCACGCGACCGCGACAATCGCAACAAGCGGACCCCAATACAACAAGCGCGACACCATCCACCTCACAGGAAACTCACATCGCATTCTGCGACAATCGGGGAGCAAGCGCTACTGCGAAGTGATCGCAGCCTCGTCGGGAAGACCTCCAGCGGCCTCGACCAGGCGGTCGTGCAGGGCGCGCAGATCCCCCAAGAGTCGGGATCCCAGCCCGGTTGGCTCGGCGTGCTCCTCCAGCGTGTCGAGACCGCGGGCATTGCTCCGCAAGACCTCCATCCTTCGTCGAAAGAAGTACTGGGGATCGGGCCACTGCCGCTCTGCAAGGGCGCAATGCAGAGCGGCGACGGGCACAAATGCGTGCACCGCCAGGAGAACACCTATCAAGGGTCGCTCATCCGGTCGCACGGGTGAGTCGGTCCAGAAGGTGCGCCCATTGTGCAGGACCGGGTCGAGCCAGGTGAGTGCATTCAGCTTGCCGTGCTGGGTCTCGTGTACGACCGCTTCGGCCAGGGTGAGGGCGTTGGGATGCAGGGTCAGATAGGCCATCCCCGGCGCCTCTCGGTACGACGCGGAGAGGTGCAGCCGCTCGTCGAACCCCACCGGTACCAGCCTGCTGAGCGTAGTTGGGAGCTCGCTGTACCAGGTGGGGAGCCCCGCTTCGATCAGGGCCAGCGCCGCCTCCATGGCAGCCGTCCACTCCGACTCCGGTCTTCCGCCAAGATCGAGGGCATTGCCCCCTTTCTCGGGATGATCTTCCATCATCGCGAGGGGAAAGCGGTCGCGATTGGCGAGCCGAACACCGGCGCGAATGGGCGGAAAAACCGTTGCTCCGGGGAGTTCGTCCAGACTCAACATCGCGCCGTCGGCAACCCGCACAGTGATGCCGCTGGGATCGATCTGGAGCCCATGGGCCGCCGGCGACAGGTGCCACCACCTGGTGCCATCTGAGAGGTCGACCAGCGGGTCGTCCCACAAGACGGCTTCGGGCAGCGTGCCCAGCGACGCCAGAAGGGACGGAACCGCATTGGAAATCGATACATCCACAGGTCGCATGCCGCTCATCCCGACCAGCAGCCAGGGAAGCACATCGGGCGACCCCACCGCGTCGAGAACCCTCTTGGCGTCGCGCTTGGCGGCCACGGTGAGCACCCGCTGCAACTGACTCAAGGCCGTCGACCTCCGACCCATTGCCCGCGGATCGGCTGTGAGCAGATGGCGCAATGCCAGCAACCTCAGCTTGCGGATGATCCGCTCGGAGGTTCGTTCGCCCTCCTTTGGAATGGTCAGGAAACAGGGAATCACCCGTCCCGGGTAACGTGGTAATCAAGGCCCCGTGTCCCGCCCCGACCCCATCCATCCCGAAGTCCGGCTGATCGCCTCTGCGCAGCCCCGGCACGTCGGTCTCACCCAGTCGATCCCTTGGCCAGACGCCCCCGATCCGGAGCTCGACGAGCTCATCGCCGCAGTGGCCCGGGTGCCCCAGGCCTGGGGCTGGACGATTTCCGGTGGAGAACCGACCACGCGAGCCGATCTGCCCACCCTCATTCGCCTCTTGCGGGACGCGGGCGCACATCGACTGGGACTCGCTACAGACGGCCTCGCACTGACCGAAGCCCGTGTGGTTGCCCACCTTCGAAACGAGGGACTGGAGCGGATCCGCATACCCCTGCACTGCGGCAGGGCCGACGCGCACGACTGGATCGTGGGTGTTCCAGGCGCCGCCCGACGGGTACGCCGGGCCTTCGAGGCCTGCACGAGAGCCGGTCTCGAGGTCGAGGCAGAAGTCATCATCACCCGGTCGACGACCCCCTGGCTCAGCGAGACGGTCGAGCTGCTCTCCGCTCTGGGCGCTCGGACGGTGCACTTCCGGAGACCGCGTCTGGACCGCGGAGCGACCCGACATTCGGTCAGTCTGTCCCCTCGCCTCGGCCTCCTCCAACCGGAGCTCGAGTCCGCCGTCCGCCTGGCTCGGCGACGCGGATTATCGGTGTCTCTACACGATTTTCCCCACTGCGCGGCCCCGGCAGCGGACCGGTTCCGAGCGAGGGCGGGCACTGAGCACTGGGTGGTTCCCACAGCTACACCGTGGGCGCCCGTCAGCGAAGCCCTCAAGCCGCTGTCGACGGGATCCTGTGGCACCTGTCCGGCCGATTGTCCGGGCGCGCCGGCGGATTATGTCGAGCGTTTCGGCTGGCATGAGTTCAGGTCCGAAGGCGCACCTCCAGAACCCGACGACACCTGGATTCCCGCGGCCCGTGGCGGCTGGATGCCGGCAACGCGCGTAGGCGTCGCCCGCACCAGGAGTCGGGGTCCACAGACGGCCGCAGACAGTACGCAAATCGACGAGCTGGACGTCTGGCTGGATCCGTCGGAAACGACGCGGACAGCTCGGGCGCGCCTGGTTCATGCGTCGCAGGAAAGGCCGAAAATCCTCCGGTTGGCTGGTTGGGCCATGCATCCCGCCGCAATGAAACTCCTGGCCGAGACCGGCCTGCTCTTCCCCACCGTGCACGTGTACGGAGACCTCGATCCGCTCGACGCGCTCAGCGATCGCCAGCTGAAGCGACTGGAGGGCGTGGCGCGATTCGAGGCGCTGCTGTACGGGACCGAACCCGAGAGCCACGACGTCAAAACCGGCCGTCCAGGCTCCTTCGACGCCACGGTGTCGGTGGTGTCTCGTCTCGCAAAAGCCGGTTTCGACATCCAGATCCATGCTGTCGTCTCCGGCTCCAATGGTCTTGGTGACTTCGCAGCCAGGTGGAAGGCGGCCGGGCGGCCAGGACAACCCAGTTGCGTCGGCAGAGAGCGCAGTGACGTCGTGTACGGAACGTGGACCGACGCCCACGGCCCCGTCCTGTGGGAGGGCGAGCCGGGCGGCGCGCCCATCGTCTGCACCCCATGTGCGTGTGGACGGGACGCAGAATGCGCAGGTGTATCCATCAAATAGGGCGTTGCACCTGGGCTTGACGGAGACCCCTCCGCCATATGACCGACTGCGGGCCGCCGGCGGCGCCTACCGGCCTACATCCAGTCAACAATTGCCGCAGACCTGGGCTATCCTGACGTTGCGCTCCGCCCGACCCTGGGAGTCTCGATGCGTGCCTTTCAGCTGAGTTTATTCGTCGCCTTCGCACTTGCAGGCTGTGACAGTGTCACCGACAAGGGTGCCGGAGGCCTGGGCGCGAACAGCACCCCGACCATCGCGTCTGTCACGCTTCAGCCCGATCCGGGCTTCGAAGTCTCGATCCTGTCGTGTAGCGCAGCGGGATTGGCCGACGACGACGGCGACGAGATCATTCAGGAATTCGCCTGGCGCGTCAATGGCGCAGTCATCGGCGCCGTGTCGGAGTCGCTGACGGGCGATGACTTCAGCAAGGACGACACCGTCGGCTGTTCGATCACGCCGTCCGATCAGGCCAGCACCGGCATCGCGGTGGACTCCAACGATGTTCTGATCCTCAACACCCCGCCCCGTGGCGTCTCCGTGTTGATCACGCCAGATCCAGCCGCTCCAACCGACGTCCTGACCGCAGTGCCAGCGGGCTGGTCCGACGATGACGGAGACGCCGAGTCCTGGCGTTACGAGTGGTTCATCAACGGCGCTGCAGCCGGCGGTGGCCTCGACACGTTCGGCGGCCCCTTCACCAAGAACGACGAGGTCTGGGTCATCGTCACGCCCGACGACCGCACCGATCTCGGCGACCCCATCCAGAGCCAGACCGTGGTCATGGGCAACTCGCCGCCCACCGTGCAGACCGTGACGGTCGCGCCGCTCCTGCCTTACGTCGACGACGTGCTCATCTGCACGCCCAACGGCGGGTTCGACGAGGATGGCGACTTCATCGTCTACGGGTTCGCCTGGTTCGTGAACAACAATCCTGCGGGCAGCAACACCGACCTGTTGGTGCGACCCAACTTCGAGCGGGACGACGACGTCTACTGCGAAGTCACCCCGAACGACGGCTTGGTCGACGGCCCAACGGTGGCCTCCAACACCGTCACGATCCTCAACTCTCCGCCCACGATTACGTCGGTCAGCCTGGCCCCGGATCCGGCCTTCGAGGGCGATGTCCTGACGTGCATCACCGCCGGAATGAACGACGAGGACAGCGACGTGGTGAACCTGTCCTTCGAGTGGACGGTGGGTGGCATTCTATCGGGCAATACCGGCACCACGATCACGGGCGCCGACTTCGACCGCGGAGACGCGGTGGTCTGTACAGTGACTCCAGATGACGGTGTCGACTCCGGCACCCCCTTGCAGTCCAATGTGGTCGTCATCCAGAACACCCCGCCCACAATGACTCTTGCGACGGTGACCCCGAACGGTCCCTACACCGTCGACACCCTCACCGCCGTGGGCAGCGGCTGGAACGACCTCGACGGCGATGTGGCCTCATACCAGTACCTCTGGCACGTGAACGGGTTCCCCCTCCCGGCAGAGGTCAACTCGACCCTCTTGTTCCTCCATACGCAGCGCGGCGACCTGGTCAGCGTGTTGATGACCCCGTTCGACGGCGTAGACATCGGACCGTCCGTCCTGAGCGCCGAAGTCGAGATCCTGAACACCCCTCCCGAGGCGCCTCAGATCGCGATCACGCCGGATCCGCCTGACGATCCCGACGACCTAGTTTGTGGAATCGTCGTCGGGTCCTTTGATGAAGACGGCGACTACATCACCTACCTGTACGACTGGACCGTGAATGGCCTGCCGTCCGGAATCAACCAGCCGACTGTCGCCTCATCGAACACCAGCAACGGCGAAGTCTGGCAGTGTACGGTCACCCCAGACGACGGCCAGGACCTCGGTCCCTCGGTTGTCGATCTCGTCGTCGTGATCGATACCTCAGCCCCCGACGCGCCGCTCCTCGATCCTCTCGACGAGTTCCGAAACGATCCGCTCGTGCCTATCACCGGAACGGCGGAACCCTTCGCCCTGATCACGCTCTACGCGACCTGCGACAATGGGTCGTCCGGCCAAACGGTCACAGCGGCAGATCCCACCGGGTTCTTCACCATGAACTGGGTCATGAACTTCGGCGAGTACTGCGACTACTACGTCACCGCGACCGACGGAGCACTCAACGAGAGTTCACCGTCGAACACCGTTTCCACATTGGTATGTGGCGTTCCGGATATCTATGAAGGTGGCGGCTACGGAGACAGCCCGGCCGATCCCATCGACGAGTGGGCCGACCTTCCCGACGACGGCATCGGCGCCTACGTGCTCGAGGGCAACATCCTCGCGCAGGATGCGGGCGACTGGTTCCTGGTCCGCTCTGATGACGATCCCTTCACCGACGATGTGGCTGGCCAGAACGACTACAACTTCCAAGTCACCGTCACCGGTGGCAACGCCGAGTACACATTCATCGTCTACAAAGACGCTGTGGCGCCAGCGAATCAAGAGTGCGTGGGTCTGGTCAGCGGCTACGACGACTACAACGACTTCCCCCTCGACCTGGGAGACGCGCCAGATCACTCACAGGTGATCTCGCCTCCCAACGCTTGTGGACTGAATGACCAGAACCTGAATACGTGCGAAGATCTCGGTCGTTCCTACTACATCGAGGTCATCCGCAACCCAATCGGGGCGATGGACTGCCAGAACTACGAGCTCACCGTGACCAACGGTGTGCCCTAGGCTGATTCCGTTCGCGCGGAGCGAAGCGTAGGGCGGAGGCCGATTTGTCGGCCGGAGTAGTGGATTCATACGACGGGAGTGATTTCGGTCGTGGGCCACAGCTCCGCGTAGCGGTCATAGACCCCCATGCAGACGTCCTTGTATCGGCAGCCCTCACAGGCGGGCACATGGGTTCGCTTGCGGGCTGGTGTCCACGAGTAGATGCCGTCCAGCACCGCCTTGTTCTCCTCGCGGGCCCACTCGACGGTCACCCTCGGATCCCAGTGCAGGTCGTTGGAGAGCATCCGGTGGTCGCCCAGCAGACACATGGGCACGCCGAAGAATCGAACGACGGCATCTCCCGCACGCGCGGGCACCCTGGGCAGGACCTCCTTCAGCTTGGAGAGTGGCACGGCCAGGTGTTCGTAGCTGTCGTAGGCCGCGCCCTCCGGGGTCGTGTTGCTGACCACGATCAGGGACGCGCCGAGCCCGACGGCGAAGGCCACGGTGTCGGGCAGCTTGTCGATGTTCAGGCGCGTTGCGACCGTGTTCACATAGAGCCCGAAGTCAGGTCGGATCTGCTTGGCCAGTCGGATGGCACGGGTGACCCGATCGAAGGACCAATCGCGCTGGGCGAGATCGTTGTGGGTTTTTGCATCGGGCCCGTGCAGTGAGAACAGGCCTTCATCGAGAAAGGGGAGCGCGTCCCGGGCAAAGTCCTCCTTGGCCAGCATGGTGCCGATGGTGCCGACCGAGGTGCGCATGCGGAGCTTCTTGGCCAGCCGAAGGATGTCCACGAAGCGCGGATGGATCGTCGGTTCTCCGCCTGTAAAATGCACATTCGTGACGCCCCGGGAGGCGTGCATGCGCAGTACGGTCGCCACCCTTCCCCACGTCACCGGAAAGCGCTTGAACGTCGACATCCGGTGCTCTTCGCTGCAGAAGACACACTGCTCGGGACAGGTGTAGGTGATGTGCAGCTCCAGGCGCTCCATGCGCTGACCCTTGGGGCCAATCCACGGATTCTCCGCCGCCGGGCTGTTCATGCGGCGGACCCGTTCCGATGCCGCTCGCGCTGCTCGAAGTAGGCTGGGTAGAGATTCCTGCACAAGCGGGTCAGCAGCTTGTCCACTGCCAGGGTGGACGCCCAGACGCGCTCGGGAAGCGCCGCCTCGAGCAACCCGTTGACCTCGGCCGTTCGCGCCGCCAGCTCCTCGGCAGTTGGCGGGTCATCCAGTGTGCCGACCTGGGTCTTGCCGCGAAGGCCGTCCAGCTGGCCGGAGAGTCCGACATTCGAGGGGTGGATGGTCCGGTCTGCATCGACCACCAGACCGGTGTTGAAGAACGGCGTCGGCGCCCGGGTGAACAGGTTCCGCAGATACAGTCTCTCGCCGCTGTCCCAGGCCCCGCGAATCTCGGCTTCGATGCCGTCGAACCCAGCGGCCAACTGCTCGACCTGTCCCGGTTTCCACGGAATGTAGTACCCGGGCAGCAGGTTGAACCTCCAGAATCCCAGCGAGCGCAGCCAGGCGAAGTTCTCGGCTGCTCGGCTCGCTGTGGCCGGGGGAATGGTCTGGGTGATGACGACCCGCGGCGTCCTCAACAGCGCCTCCTGGAGGGAGAGCACGTGGTCGAGGGCGTCCGGCACGCCGGGCAGGGCGCGTCGATACCGACGGTGATCGTCCGGTTTGCCATCCAGGCTGATGGTCAACACCACCTTCGGCAGGGAACGCACCGTCTGCAGCCACTCCTCAGTCAAACCGAGACCGTTCGTCGAAAGATACACCCGCTTGATCTCGGGACGCCCGTCGGCCTCGACCAGCGCG
>Ga0315336_1001610_pt1 | contig 41589 bp, 35 predicted proteins | sample ASW5metaG_FD_204512 | JGI IMG/M metagenome (GOLD analysis project Ga0315336, IMG submission 204512) | Ammonia-oxidizing marine archaeal communities from Monterey Bay, California, United States - ASW #5 | ecosystem: Environmental > Aquatic > Marine > Intertidal zone | place: USA: California... | reverse complement strand
TTCCGAGCATATTGACAACAAGCGATTGAACAATCGGGCAGAAAATTCACATCTCCCAGTACGACGAAGAGAACGAAAAATACAAAGGTTCAAGTCACCAGGATCTGCCCAGAGGTTTCTCAATATTAAATCAGCCACTTACAATAACTTTTATCTTCAACGCCACCTACTCAACCGAAATCACTTCAAGCAATGCCGCGCGGAAGCATTTGGCGTTTGGGCAACCGCAAGCATCGCTGCTTAAATAATTCCACTGAGGTTTCTCTGCGAATATCACAAGTTAATGTGACAACGCCACAATTCTTACTTGCGTACTCAAGGCGTAGGTCAATGAATCAATAACCATGTCTAGATGGCTTCCCATTTTCAGGTGGCATCCTTCGGGACTATCAGCGCATCGACAGCATAGGCGCCCTGACCTTTCGGCAATACCAGAAATGGGTTGATGTCGATGCTCTCTATCTTGTCAGCGTTTTCATGAGCAAAGACTGATAATCTTGAGAGTGCTTCCGCGAGAGCGTCCGTATCAGCGGGCTCGGCACCACGCGCACCATCAAGCAAAGGGAACCCTTTGACTTCCTGTATCATCTCATGTGCTTCAAGAGCATCAAACGGCGCCAAGCGTTGTGTTACGTCCCCCAGTAATTCAACAAATATACCGCCAAGCCCGAACACAACGACTGGGCCAAATGCCGGATCGACCTTGACACCCAGAATGGTCTCAACGCCGCCTGTTATCATTGGCGCGATAACAACACCATCAACTTTGGCTTCTGGTAGCGCGGTCATTGCACGCATAATCAAGGTGTCATATCCGTTTCGCACAGAAGCTTCATCAGTAATGTTAAGCAACACACCGCCAATTTCTGATTTATGTAATATATCGGTGGAGACGAGCTTCATGGCAACCGGAAAACCAATATCAACGGCAGAAGCTCCAGCCTCATCTACTGACGTCGCCAGATGATCTCTAACCACAGGGATGCCGGCCTTGGCTAGAATTTTCTTGGCATCAACTTCGTTGGGTGTCTCGGTGGGTATCTCGATGGGTACAGGCAACGCTGATGGTGATGGTCGCTCTTCTTTGGCGTATCCCTGGCCCATTTTCATCAATGCTGACGCAGCTCTTACAGCACGTGTCGGATCTGGAATTATAATAAAGTTCAAATCGTCAAAAACCTTAAAGGCATCTTCGTCCATGGTTACGGCCAAAATAATAGATGCTTCCGGATGCTTTTCGCGGACACGTGTTAACCCCGTTTTCATTAAAAAATCCATAGACGTCATACCCGCAAAATAAACGACGATCACATCATATCCGCCATCTTCGATCATAATATTGAGGCATTTTTCAAGAATTTCGTGTTCATTGACAGCCTGACCAGTCACATCCACCGGGTTGCGGGTTCCAGCAAAAGGAATGATCTTTCTGATTTTCTCTTGTGCCGTTTCAGGCAAGCGGGCGACATCAAGACCTAAATTAACTGCATAGTCGGACATGAGGATGCCGATGCCACCAGAGATAGTGGCAAATCCGATTTTGTTTCCAGAAGGGTACAACCCACTTGTGAAGGCATAGCCGACATCAAAAAATTCATCCATCGTATAAGCGCGATAAGCACTATATTTATTGAGAACGGTATCAACAACACTATCGGACCCGGTTAGCGAATCCGTGTGAGAGAGAGCCGCTTCAGCGCCCACATCAGAGCTACCGACTTTCATCACAACAACGGGTTTTTGTGCTTTTTTAGCAGCTTCCAAACCAGCTTTCAGATTTTCACCATCACTGCTCGCTTCAAAATAGGTCAAAATCACCTTTGTTTCGGGATCTTCGGCATAATAAGAAAGGCAATCGGCGACGCTAACGTCCGCTTCGTTACCTGTTGTTGCCCACAGCCTGACACCGAGATGCCTTTGTCGAGCTTCCGCGTAAGCGACACTACCAAAAGCTCCGCTTTGACTGACTATGCTGACAGGGCCCAATTCAGGCGGCAAATTCATCATTGAAACGCCAAAAGTGATCATCATATTATGATCGAAAGCTGCAATGCCCATACAGTTAGGACCAACGATTCGCATGCCTACTTCACCCGCGAGTCGTTGTATTTCAAGCTGAGCCTTGCGGCCCTCATCACCAGTTTCAGCAAATCCAGAACTGAATATCACGACGGCTTTGACGCCTTTTTTAGTGCATTCACGGATTGCTTGTAAGATCGACTGGGCGGGCAGTGCTATCAATGCCAAGTCGACTTCGCCCTGAATATCCAGAATCGACTTATATGCTTTTAATCCCTGAACTTCCGAAGAATTTGGATTTATAGGGTATATGGGGCCATTGAATTTATAATGCTTAAGATAACGGACTGGGCGTCCGCCAATTTTGTTCTCATTCGTCGAAGCCCCTAAAATCGCGATAGAATTTGGGCGAAACAACGTCTTTAAAGAATTCTTACTCACCGCCTACTCCTATATATTCAACGGTTTGGAAATATTTGAGATCAAACAGTGAATTATTGATGATGCTTACATCTGCAATTTAATCTCACCAACAAAATCCAAATCTCATTCCGTCTCGCCAACCATGGTATCAATTTTTAACGATACGTTGATAATTGTGCAGCTACACAAATGTACCCGTTAGTAATTTTGTAATTATTATACTATTTTGCTATTTCGCTATTTGTCAAACAAAATAACTAATAAAAAAGAATGTAATTTCAGCTTAAGATTGAAATATTATAAGATAACTAATTGAAATTAAAAGATTTTTAAAAGAAAGGAATTTATTGGGGTTTCAAATAGAGGGCGCAAATTTATACATTTTTATTTTTTCGATAATTTTTAGTATATCCTATTAGATAAGGGATAAGCGCTGTACATCCATAATTATTGAAGAAAGCTTATATTTTCATTAACAGCCTATTTATATATTTTGTTTGACAAATTATAAAATATTTAATTATCTAGATGCTGCAAAAAGGTTCCCAGTTTTCCCGGGAGCTAAAGATCAAACAGGAGGATATTTTATGGGAGAAGGTAAAAAAGTAACTGGAGGATGTATGTGTGGAGCAGTGCGCTATGAAGCACCTGCGGCCCACAGCGTAATCTATTGCCATTGTGGTGCTTGCAAAAGCCACACAGGCGCACCGGTTGTTGCTCTCGCAGGTTACACCAAGGCAGACATTAAGTGGTCTGGTGATGAGAGAACAATCTACAATTCATCAGCTAATATCGAACGAGGTTTCTGCGGTAAATGCGGAACCCCGTTGACCTGGGAAGGCCATGTTGAAGCCCTTGGGGGTGACCTTATCGAACTTCATGTCCACACGACTGACGACCCTAACGCATTGGTTCCAGAATTTCATATTTGGACGGACGAGCGGCTTGATTGGTTTGATATCGTAGACGAATTGCCTCGTTATCATGGATGGATGCACGAAGGAGAGCCACCTTTTGCTCACGGTCCGGTTATCGAAGGCAAAGGCCCAAAACCACCAGAAACTGAATAAACCAAAACATTCAGTACAATATATGTTCTCTTTACCGGTCAATATAAACATTGTCCGGGAGGAGGATACTGCAGTCCAGTTATCACTACTTTGTAGATCCAAGAGACTGTTAAATAGCATCGAACAATCTTAAAAAGGAAGCCGACATGAGTTGGGAGAAAGAAGTTATAGAGCTGGCAAACAAGAGAGAGCTCGCTCAAGAGCAAGGCGGTGTTGAGAATGTCGCTCGCCAACACTCAAAAGGGCTTCTTACTATTCGTGAGCGAATTGATGCTATTCTCGATAATGGTTCCTTTCAAGAGCTAGGCGGTACTTCAGGCGATGTAACACGAGATGACGAAGGAAATTTGGTCGATTTCAAACCTGCCAATTTTATTCTCGGGTTCGGTAAAATCGGTGAGCGCCGATGTGTCGTCGCTGGCGAGGACTTCACCCTCGGAGGTGGGTCGCCCAACGCTGCAGGGTTGCGTAAAAGCGTCTATACCGAAGAGCTCGCCTATAATTATCGTGTCCCTCTAGTGCGCCTACACCAAGGTGCCGGGGGTAGCGTTGCTGGTGCGGGAGGTAGCGCCGCAGCTAAACCTAAAACAGTAGGGGCGCCGGTCAATCATGCTCCAAGATTTAAATCCGTCGCGCAAGCAATGGCATCTGTGCCTGTTGCATCTGCAGCTCTTGGGCCTGTCGCGGGGCTCCCTGCTGCACGTTTAGTAGCCTCGCATTTCTCTGTTATGACCCAAAATTCGCAAATTCTAGTTGCCGGCCCAGCCGTTGTCGGGCGTGCCCTCGACAACGAGATTACCAAGGAAAACCTGGGTGGACCGAGTGTTCACGCAAAAAATGGGACGGTCGATAATCTTGTTGAAGATGAAGCATCTGCTTTCGAGGAAATTCGTAAATTCCTGAGTTATCTACCGCCAAATGTTTGGGAGCTTCCCCCCGTCATATCATCCATTGACCCCTCTGATCGCCGGGCCGAAGAACTACTGTCAATCGTACCGCGTGACCGACGCAAAATCTATGACATGCGTCAGGTAATTGATCTTGTATTAGATGACGGATCGTTCTTCGAGATGGGCAAGCTCTATGGCCGCGGAACCATCACAGGCCTAGCGCGTCTTAATGGTCAGCCTGTTGGCGTTCTATCCAATGACTCCCGACACTTAGCCGGCTCAATGACAGATGCGGGCTCCAGAAAAGCACGACGCTTCATAGAACTTTGCGATACATTCCATCTACCGATTGTTAGTTTGCTGGATGAGCCAGGGTTTATGATTGGTGCAGCGGCGGAGAAAGCTAGCACCATACGTTTCGGCACTGCTGCTGTGATTGCGGCCGCAACCTCTGTGGTTCCATGGGCAACGGTAATTATACGTAAGGCACACGGCGTTGCAGAGGCCGCACATTTCGGACCAGATGGTTTCGTCGTTGCATGGCCTTCAGCTGAGATAGGCGCTATTCCTGTTGAGGGTGGTGTTGCGGCAGCATTTTCTCGCCAGATCGCCGCAGCCGAGGATCCCGAAGCCGAACGTGAACGTCTTGAGGAAGCAATGCTCCATCTGCAATCAGTGGTTCCCCGCGCAGAAAGTTTTTCAATGCATGACCTCATAGATCCACGTGACACTCGACCGACCCTATGTGATTGGATAGACCGCGTTCAGCCGCTGTTGGAACAATTAAAAGGCCCAACCAGTTTCCCATTGCGGCCCTGATCAAACATAGAAGTCTGCATCTATAATTAGTTAGACTTAATTAACAACCAAACTCAATTAGGGGGAAGTAGCCGATGGCCAACAAAGTAACGCTCGATACAGCTGGTAATATGTGGAAAGTGCTCGTAGCAGAGGGCGATAGCGTAAAGAAGGGAGACGTACTTTTCATCATGGAGATTATGAAAATGGAGGTGCCATATGAAGCACCTGCTGACGGTAAAATCACCGCTATCCATATTGCAGAAGGTGACGCGGATCTCGAAGAAGACATGGTAGCTTTGGAGATTGAGTAACGCTCTATTCGTCTTTTGCGGAACTATATAAAAACTAGGGCTGAAAATGGTCATCAAGAAATTACTCATTGCCAATCGTGGTGAAATCGCTGTCCGCATTATCCGGGCGGCAAAAGAACTTGGTCTTCAAACGGTGGTGGTACACAGTACAGCTGATGCAAATTCCCTCGCCGTTGAAATGGCTGATGAGACTGTCGAAATAGGCCCCGCATCTGCCGCGAAATCATATCTGAACGTAGAGGCTGTTTTAAATGCGGCTAGGCAAACTGGCGCGGATGGCGTGCATCCGGGTTACGGTTTTCTTGCTGAAAATGCTGATTTCGCCGATGCTGTTGAAGCCGCTGGAATGATTTTCGTTGGCCCCAGTGGCGCTATGATCAGAAAGATGGGCGATAAAGCGTCAGCGCGCAAAGCTGCTGAAGAGGCAGGTGTTCCGACCGTTCCAGGTTCAGACGGCATCCTCAATGATATGAAAATGGCGCAATTAGTAGCTATGGATATCGGCTATCCTGTGATGATCAAGGCAACCGCTGGCGGTGGAGGGCGCGGTATTCGTATTGCCGAGAGCGCTGAAGAATTTGTATCCCTAGCAAGACTTGCATCAGAAGAAGCAAAATTGGCGTTTGGTGATGGCGGACTCTACTTAGAAAAACTCATTGATGCAGCCCGCCATATCGAAGTCCAAATCATGGGTGATGGGGGAAATTTCGTTCATTGCTACGAACGTGAATGCTCACTTCAACGACGCAGACAAAAGGTATGGGAAGAAGCGCCTTCTAGCTCACTTTCTGCTACGGTTCGTGAAAAACTCTGCTCTTCTGCTGTAGCACTAGCAAAATCAGTTGGGTATCGCGGAGCGGGCACCGTTGAGTATCTTTATGATGACAAGACCGGTGATTATTATTTCATTGAAATGAACACCCGAATTCAAGTTGAACATACAATAACTGAAGAGATCACTGGCATTGATCTAGTTGCAGAAATGATTTGCATTGCAGGCGGTGAAACACTTTCGTTCTGCCAAGAAGATATTGCAATTCAAGGTCACGCAATTGAAGTTCGGATTAACGCAGAAGATCCGATGAATAAATTCATGCCTTCCCCCGGTGTCATTGGTAAAATGCGAATTCCTGGCGGACCTGGTGTACGGTTCGATCACATGCTTTTCGAAGGGTATAAAATCCCAACCGCTTATGACTCACTTTTAGGTAAGTTAATTGTCCATGCAGGAACGCGAGAAACAGCTATCTTCCGCCTAAAACGCACAGTTTCAGAACTCCGTATAAATGGGATAAAAACATCAGCACCATTATTTCTGGCTCTAACTGAAAACGAGGATATTAAGCATGGAGAAATTCACACTAAATGGTTGGAAACTTGGCTTGAATCCAACTCTGATAAAATACGACCTATTGCCGACATTGAGTAACGAATTCAAAACAATGTTGTCGCATTAACATTCAATCTGGGCCATTTAGTTGCGGCTGATTACCAGCGGAGTATTTTGAAAGCGGAGTATACCATACAAAGGAAAAAACATATGACCGGCACAATCGAAAGTATCTGGCGCTACCCAGTAAAGAGTATGCGTGGAGAGGATATCAAAACGTCATTCATTTCATTTGCGGGCGTGATGGGGGACCGAATATTTGCCTTGTCCTCAACCTCATCACCAAAGGAATTTCCCTGGCATACTGCTCGCGAACAAGAAGACCTTGTGATGTACCAAGCAAACTTCAAAGAACAGGGAAACTATCTACCCGGAAACGTGACTGAGGCGCTTGGTGGCGAAGTGCCATTAAATCCGGCATATCCCGAGCCTGAGGCTTTTGACATAGAGGTCACAAACACTGCGGGGCATAGGTTCAACATTAAGGAACCTGCGTTTCTTGATAGCCTGAAGGATGAATCCGAAGGAGAGCTGTCACTTCATTACACGCAGCGCAATATGGTAGATTGCCGTCCGATTACCTTGTTTTCACTTCAGACAGTTCAGCAGTTGAGCGATGAACTGGACTTGAAGCTGGACAAACGGCGGTTTCGATCCAATTTCTATATCGATTGGGACGACAAGGATGGTTTTTATGAAGATCAGCTTGTTGGGAAGAAGATCAAGATCGGTGATACCGTTGAAATGATGGTAATTGAAAAAGATCCACGCTGCAAATTCATCACGATTGATCCTGAAACTGCCGATACTAATCCCCGGATACTTCGCCACGTGACCAAAAAATACGGAGGATTTGCAGGCGTTTACGCAGCTGTTTTGAAAGAAGGCATCATCAACGCAGGTGACCGGATAGAAATTTTAGGATGAAATTTTAGGATGAAATTTTATCGATTATCTGGCCCTTCAAAGGATGGGTAACCTTTTAGAATAGAAGATAAGATACGAATAAGCGCTGCCCTTTGTTTTTAACCAATGCGAAATGAAAGAAATGAAATTCTTTCCTATTAAAGTTGAAGAGATTGTAGAAGAGACACCATTGGCGCGATCGTTTGTTTTCGCCCCGGAAGAGCGACATCAAGATAAGTTTTCTTACCGGGCAGGCCAGTTCATGACTTTTCGAATTCCCTGGAAAGGCTCATCTATTGAGCGGTGCTATTCACTATCGAGTTCGCCAGGGTCTGGTCCTGGCCTGAAAGTAACCGTCAAACGGGTCGTAGGCGGCAAAGGATCCAATTGGTTTAACGATACTTTAAAGCTGGGTGATTTGATTGAGGCGTCGCAACCTTCTGGCCGCTTTGTCTGCCGTGAAATATCTTCGTCGTTGCGGTTCTTTGCCGGAGGCAGCGGCATCACCCCAGTCATATCTATAATTCGTGAAGCGCTCACGCATACCCGACAAAATATTTCGCTATTTTATGCTAACAAAGATCAAGAATCGGTAATTTTTGCTAAGGAATTACAAAGCCTCCAGGCTCAATATTCGGCCAGATTCGTGTGTAATTATCACTATGATTGCGATGACGGATACGTGGACATGGGAAAGTTTGAGAACTTTGCAAATCACGCTGATGACCAATTCCACTTTATTTGCGGACCCAGGCCCTTTATGGAGCTTGCAGAAGAATTTCTTGCAGGACTAGGCGTTGATGATCGTCGCGTCCTGATCGAGCGCTTTACCTCGCCGGACGACTTAAGCGCAGTGGAGGCAGTTACGCCAGCGCCCCTACAAACTTCCCTCGGGATCGCGACCACGTTTCGCGTCATCTTGGACGAACTAGCTCATGAAGTTAATTGCGCAAGCAACCAAACCCTGTTGGAAGCGATGCTTGAGGCAGATCTCGATCCTCTTCACCGTTGCAAGGACGGGCACTGTGGCTCATGCATGGTAATATGCAGTTCCGGAGAAGTTGCGATGGCTAAAACAACGGCCCTGTCAAAACGGGACAAAGAAAAAGGATACATACTGCTCTGTCAGGCGAAGCCCCTAACATCCGACGTATCGGTCGATTGTGACGCCTGATATGCTTCTCAAAATAGCCGTGGTCGTGTCGCATGTTATAGTACCTTTTTGGCGTTGTGTTCCCCGTCTAACAAAGTTGGGCAAACTAGGATAGTTTACAAGAGCGTTTTCAAGTTCATCGAAGTTTTGAAAGAACGAAGATGACTATAAAGCATGTAAGGAAAGCAAGTTCTCTCGGCAGCGCACCTGCAATATAAAAACCACTCGACCCCACACCAACAACAACGACTTGTATTGGCATGGATATTCCTGTTCTTTATCCCGCCCTGTGCTCGGCAAATAGTTTAATGATTAGTTAGATGATCTATTGCGCCACCGTAGCCATGCGTTATTAGCTAAACCTACAACGCCTTCGCGAAGTGCAACGATAAAAAACACAGTGATCACACCAAATGCGATCATTCTCCACTCACCCATTTCCTTCATCAATTCATTGGAAACCATAATGATGATCCCCCCCATGATCGGGCCCCACCTTGTTCCAAGACCACCAACAACCATCATACTAAGCAAGAATAGAAGCAACTCAATTTCAAGCATGTTTGTGCCAATAGTTTTAAAATGGCCCGCGTAAAGTACGCCCATCAAACCCGTAAAAAATCCTGACATACCAAACACCAAAATCTGATATTTCACCCGATTAATTCCGCGTGAGGCAGCAAGTAGTTGGTTATCACGGAGGGCACGGAAAGCCGAACCAAATGGGCTTTTTATGATAACAAATGCGAAGATCGTGCTGATTGTTAAGAGGATCATCCCCAAATAATATTTACCCAGAGGGGCTTGTTTGTAACCCAAGAATTCTCGAAATCCGAAATCACCAAATTTCATCAGACCACGAGGGCCTCCAGTAAGTGGATAACAGAGAGCTCCTTCGTAATAGAAACATTCGACATCTGTGACGACCAGTTTTTGTATCATAACTGCGATAGCAAGAGTAAGCAGCATCACATACGGCCCGCGTAAACGTAATGTTGCCGCGCCAATAATAACACTGGCGATGCCTGCAAGGATGGCACCTATCCAAGCACTTATCCAAAAAGGTGCATCCCCATAAAACCCCATAAGAGCTGCAGTATAGCCACCTACCAAAAAGACGGCCATTTGAGCCAATGAATAAATTCCGGCCACACCAAATATAAGATTCCAGTTGGTAACAACACCGGCCCATATAAAGAACAGCGTGATTTGTCCGATAATATATCGGCCAGGACCAAAAATAGGGATGATGATCAACAAGCCGAGGAGTAGCAAACCGATAGCAATATCAAGCCTGAGTTCGTTGCGCCTTGTATTGTGCCGTTGGATACTACGATTTTGTTTTTCAGATGGAGTTTTTGGCGTGGTCATACGCGCCCTCCCTGCGAGCGGCCAAATAAGCCATATGGTCGCCATAATAATACAATAATCACTAACAATAAAAGCGCTGGAAATCCGAAACGAGCACCCGCCAAGAAGCTGACAGAGGTTTCAACCCAAGCCAAAATAAATGCTGCTGCAAAGGCTGCCGGAATGTTACCCAACCCTGCAATAACACAAATGATTGCGGCTTTAAGCAGGGCATCATGCCCTACGTAGGGAGACATGGGAATAACGGAAGTCAGAAGTACTCCCGATGCGCCCGCAATGGCACCTGCGATCACCATGCTTTGTAAATATATTTTCTGGACGGATACGCCCATCAATTCAGCGGCTTCTCGATCAAGGGATACGGCTCGTATAGCTGTTCCGGTGCGTGTCCTGTTCAAAAGCCAAGCCACTACTAACATCAAAATTAAAGCAACAGCTGTATTGATGAGGGTCTGATATCTTAGCGTTACAGTATCCAAGAGGATGCCTCCGTCGACATGAAACGGTTGTCTCTTGGCGTAAGCTGTAAATATTTTAAGCAACCCATTTTCAACAACAATAGCAACACCCACCGTAGCTATTACAATGTTGGTGTCATATGATGGAGCACGGTACATCCATTTTACAGTGGAATAATATAAACATGCTCCAATAAACGCACCGACGATAATTGCTGCAGGCAGCCCCATCCACCATGGAAAACCAAGGGTCGAAACCACAGCGAAAGATGCATATCCACCTACAGCTAGAAAAGCCCCTTGTGCCATATTTAGCATTCCCATAGCGCCCCAAACCATGGCGAGGGCGATAGCTGCGGCAGCATATATTGCGCCCTGGCTTAGCCCGCTTTCAAAAACAACCAGAAATCCCGTCATCAGTTATCCTCCCAAATAAGTTTGGAGCATTTCTTCTCGCTCAGCCAATTCATTGGGATCGCCATCCCAGACAAATGCACCGTTATCAACCAAATAGATATGATCAACAAAATCAACGATACGACTGATATTCTCTTCTACGATCAAAATCGTTCTGCCTTCGACGCTCAGTTGGCGAATGACGTCATAAATCAAATCCACAGCGATAGGCGCCAGACCAAGGGATGGCTCATCAATCATCAGCATTTTCCCGCCCGTCATAAGCCCCCGACCAATGGCCAACATTCGGCGCTCTCCACCAGATAGTGTGCTCGCACGCTGGCTTTCACGTTCTTTAAGTTTTGGAAACAACTCAAAGACTAACTCTAATCTCTCTTCTAACTTGGAAAAGGCATCAGGTAAGTATGCGCCCATATTCAGGTTCTGTCGTATCGTCATCTCTGAGAATACGTGATCACCCTGTGGTATGTGAACAATACCCTGCTCTACAACTTTATTGGCTGGTATGTTTTTTAGGGAGACACCATCGAGGCTGATATCACCCGCCATCAAAGAATTCAGCCCCGATATGGTCCGAAGCAGAGTAGATTTACCGTGCCCGTTGGGGCCGATAATACCAACAGCGTCACCTTCATTTATGGAAAACGACAAATCACGGAGCACGGCGTGACCATGATAACCCGCGGTTATATTTGCGACATTCAAGAGTTGCTTATTCTCCATCATGCCGCTCTTCATCAATGATGTTATCAAGCCGCTTGGCTGCAGTCTCACCAAGATAAATCTCCACTACGGTTTTATCTTTGGTCAGCCCTTCAGCTGAGCCTTGATAAATATTACTACCGTGATGCATAATCATTACGTGATCTGAAAGTGCGACCAGAAAGCGCATTACGTGTTCGATAAGAATGATCGTTAGTGAATGGTTCTGATGCATCTTGCGGACCAATTCCATGATGATATTAATCTCATCCAAATTGAGGCCACCGACAGGCTCATCCAAGAGAATGAGCTTGGGGCGCGTGGCCAGAGCGCTGGCGATCATTAAAAGTTTTCTTTGCAGGACAGGAATATCCTGGACAATCAAATTTTCGTAATCTTCCAGGCCAACGAACTCTGTCACCTCATCGGCAATGTCATGAGACTCTCGATCGAAACGAAGTTTAGGAAACGATACATTGGAGGGGCCAAAATAGGATGCACACAGTAAATTTTCCCGTACAGTTAGGCTCTCAAATGCGGCATTGAGTTGATAGGTGCGTGAAAGTCCGGCGTGACAAATATCTACCGGTGACTTTCCTGTGATAACCTGGCCATCAAAGGTAATGGTACCTTCGCTTGCCGGATTTAATCCGGAGATGACGTCGAACAACGTGGTTTTACCCGCGCCGTTCGGTCCGCCAATTCCGAGTACTTCCCCTTGTCTGACATCTAAACTCAGGTCGTCCACCGCCGCCAATGCACCAAACCGTTTTGTTATGCCCTGGCAAGACAGCAGCGGTGGTCGAACCGAATTATCCACAAGTAGAACTCCTTCATCTTTTACTATCTATGATCCCTAGCCCTTCTTGATTTGCGGAAGGCCGCCATTATCCTTGAACCAGGAAGGGATCATAAATTCTGCTGTGTTGTACGGTGGAGGAGACACCAACGCACGAGCAGGTGAGTTTTCCTGAATTTGGAAATACAATGTAGGCATACCCAAAGAAGGATCATTTGTCATTGATGGGAATGGAAGCGCAGAACGTGTTTCCTTACGGAAATTAACAGCTCCTAAAACACTTCGATAGATGAAGCTACTCAAGCGATCAGCAACTATCCTATTTTGATCAAAGTTCCCGGGCTCACCTGTACCACCAGCCATGGCAGCGGCTATCGCATACATATGCAAGTTTGTATAAGTCTGACAACCAACAAGTGGCGTTGAGTTTTCACCGAATTTCGCACGGTATTTTTTCTCAAACTCAAGGCCCATTTCATCCTGTAACAAACCGATATCGGTGGCAACCGTCACACCCAAAGCATTATCTTGAGCAACATCAGTGAATACAGCTGAAATTGCGCCAAACTGATAATATGTCAGACAGTCAATAGGATCTTGCATGAACTGGTTCTGACATTGTGCAATCTCTTGAGAAGCCCAGTGAGTATTAACAAATGCTGATGGATCTGCTTCGCGAACTTTAGCCAATACAGGTCCCCAATCAGACATGGGCGTTGCAACAATTTCAGGGCCAAACGCAATTTCCCAGCCGTATTTTGGCGCTTCTTCAGCCAATGCATTCGCAATGGTTATTGAGTATTCTGAAGAACCAGAAACCAGGGCAATTTTGTTATTACGGGGTTTCCACTGGCCTGTATCACGCAGCCAGGAAATAAAGTGAATGTAGCCTGGGCCATAATAGAATTCAGGCGGATCGGCCATGAATGAGCCAAAATGACGTTCAGGATCGCTGCGATAAAGCTCATCATGGCTAACGATAGTATTATCATGAATTTGAATAATGCCTGTATCAGCGATAACTTCGTATTCAGCATTATTTGAGCCGATGTTGTAACCATTAATAATGGCATGAACTTCATGACGATCAATCAAACGGTTAAATGCACCAACGGTTTCATCGGCTGACATATTCTTGGTGTCTTCATAATAAGACACAAGAGGCCGGCCTAGAATACCACCCATGGCATTAATTTCTTCAACAGCCATTTCACAACCGTTTTTAAACTCTGCTGCATCGTGGGCAGCCCAACCTGTAAACGCCAGCGCATGACCTATCGGAATTGGCTCACCTTCTGCTGCTTTACTTTCATTCATATCGCCCAACATAGTGCTCGTTGCTGCGACAGTACCCAAACCGCCAAGTGCGGCGTTTCTTAGCAAATTGCGCCGGCTCACGCCTTTTTCATCGAATTCCGCAGATGTAACTTTGGAATTTTCTGTATCAATACGTTTCTTACTCATTCTGAAATATCCTCCCTATGGGTCTTCATTCTGATGCCTACAACTCGAGATTTGTCGCAAAGGTTCATAATTCACGATTTTTGAGAAGTACGCGCTCAATGCAGATACTGATCTTGAACTAATCTTTTTGGCATCTTGACTAAACCATAATTCAATATTTTTATATTTGTCAAACAATTAGTTTTTTTATTTATTAGACATACGGCAATCACAACCAATTGCCTGAAATTATCAGAATTTTGCGCTCATCGAGCTATTTTCCCATATCGCACTGAGTGATGATATGGACTTGCAATTAATTAGAATGCACAGGATTGAATGACAATGCTGGCACGCTCGCTTGCTATGAAAGAATTTTTTACGAAAGAACCAATATGAATGGGGAATTGTGAAGCGATCAGATCATTAAGCACACCGAGCGGTTGCTGCCCCTTCAAACGGCACGCTCAGATTACTCCCTTTGATCTTGAGAGTTATTATGTAGAGTTGGTTGAAGCGTGATTTTAACTTGCGTTCCGTTCCATGCTGGATTGGCTCAACGTTTTCTGAGCTTGTGCAAATATTTCGCGCAAATAGTTCATTTGGTCATTAATTGCGGTTTCTGCCATTTCTATATCTCTGGAGCGAACTGCGCTGATAATACGTTCGTGATATTCAATAATTTTGTCACGTTTACGCAACCCAAAAAGCAACAAATTTTCAACAGGTTGAAGCGCTTCTAGCACCGTATACATTTGAAATTGCAGTACCTTATTTTTTGTAGCCTCAACAATTTCACGATGGAACCGCACATCCGATCCTAAAAACTCTTCATCAGATATGGCTTTATCCTTTTGAAGTGTAATCTCATCCTCCATACAGGCCAACTGATCATCTGTTCGACGCTCAACAGCCAAGCGAACACACATAAGTTCCATCTCGTGTCGTACTTCGGCAATTTCAGATAGTTCGAATACGCCCAAGCTGATCATCAAAGCAACACTCGAACCCAGGAAGTCAGATGCTTCCTGTAAATTAGGCGTGTTTACAAAAGTCCCCCCTGTAGGGCCCCGGCGAGAACGGGTGAGGTTTTTCGCCGCCAGTAATTTCAGCGCTTCCCGGACTGTAGGTCTAGACACTTGAAATTGCTGTGATAGCTCTTCCTCTGTAGGCAATTTATCATTGGCCTTCAGTGTCCCATCTGTAATTGACAATTGGATTTGTTCTGCGATTTGAGTGGAAACACTCTTGGTCACAACAGGTGCATACTTGATTTTCATTTGCCAACTCGACTTTTAATACAATGAGGAAAAGCCCTGAATACATCATTCAAGACTGTTTACCGAGTGGTAATTTCTATAAATGCTAGTATATCAAACAGCCAAAGGAATACAAATTATTTTGCCTGACAAATTACCATACTTTTTTAATTTAAATATTTAATTGACAAATTGGGTAAATTGCCAAACCTTATACTTAGATTATGCGATTTTGAATATTGACATTTCATTGACGGAATTGAACAGGTTTTGAAGTTACTTTCAGCTTAAACGGCCTTTCGTATATCCGAATGAAATTTGGAAGGGAAATAAATTGGCTGACTATAATGATTCAACGCAACCGGAATTAGTTGAACTGGGTGATCGTCCGGAACTTGGAGTTGTTCCAAAAAAGATGCATGCCTTTTGCGTTCGTCAGGACCGGTTTGGTGAACCAAAAGATGCTTGGCAGCGTGAAATCCTGAATACCCCGGAAATGGGCCCCAAAGACGTGCTCGTTTATGTCATGGCTACCGGTATCAACTACAATAATGTTTGGGCTGCCCTTGGTTTTCCCGTTGACGTGATTAAAGATCGCCAGAAGAAAGGCGAGCCAGAAGATTTTCACGCAGGCGGCAGTGATTGCTCCGGAATTGTCTGGGCCGTCGGCTCCGAAGTAACGGATGCAAAAGTTGGAGACGAGGTAGTGGTCCATAGTGGTTGGTGGGAGCCAGAAGACCCATGGGTATTGTCCGGTAAAGATCCAATGCTAGCACCAAGCACACGTATCTGGGGCTACCAAACCAATTACGGTAGTTATTGTCAATTCGCCCGTGCGCAGTCGCATCAACTTCAACCAAAACCAAAACACCTAAGTTGGGAAGAAGCGGCCTGCTACCTGCTGTGTGCTTCTACCGCCTACCGAATGCTTATGGGTTGGGCTCCAAACACCATAGAAGAAGGAGATGCTGTTCTAGTCTGGGGCGCTGCCGGCGGTCTAGGCAGCATGGCATTGCAAATTACGGCAGCCCTTGGCGGTAAAGCAGTTGCCGTGATCTCTAATGAAGACAAGCGCCAGTTCTGTTTGGATCATGGCGCCGTTGGTGTTATCAACCGAAGCGACTTTAGCCATTGGGGAACCATGCCAGACACCAATTCTAAAGAATGGATGGAATGGATGGGCGGTGCCCGTGGCTTTGGGAAAGCAATTTGGGACGCACTTGGCGAGAAGAAAAACCCGAAGATCGTTTTTGAACATCCCGGTGAAGCAACTTTGCCAACCTCAGGTTTTGTCTGTGATACAGGCGGAATGGTCGTGATATGTGCCGGCACTACAGGTTATAATATCACCATGGATCTACGATATCATTGGATGATGCAAAAGCGCTTACAAGGTAGTCACTTGTCCAATGACGAACAGGCCGCTGCGGTAAATAAGCTGGTTATGGCCGGCAAGATCGATCCTTGTCTATCGGGCACCTACAGCTTCGATGAAATCGGCCATGCCCATCAGTTGATGCACGAAAACAAACACCCATATGGCAACATGGCATGTTTGGTGAACTCCACTAAAAAGGGCGAAGGAAAGTCTTAATCGTACTCAGATAATGATTTTACAAGGCGGCTTAGGAAATTCCGAGTCGCCTTTTTTGTTACATTGAAGGAGCCACAAGTACTGTAGTTAGCGGATTAAGATAAAATCCTATTCACCGCCACTATCGATTATCGTGCGAACCATCTCAAGCAGTTCAACACGACGGTAAGGTTTACCCAGCAAGCTTACACCTGGAACAAGCATATCCGGGTGTTCAGTGTAACCCGTCGCGTAGAGAACTTTGATGCTTGGTTGAATTTTTTTTACCTGCTCAGCAATTTCAACACCGTTAACGCCACCCGGCAAAACAACATCCGTAAATAGTAGATCAAAGGGTTGGTGATCTTTCAAGCACTTTAGTGCCTCTTCACCATTTCCTGCCTCGACAACTTCGTAGCCTTGAGCACGGAGGATATTCACCGGAATCTTACGAAACTCCTTATCATCCTCTACGACTAAGACTCGTTCAGTTCCCTGCTCAAACTCTATTAAATCAACTTCCGTATCACCTTGAAAAACAGCTTTGGTTGAGCGGGGCATATAGAGCTTAACTGTTGTGCCGAGGTTCTTCTCACTATTGATAGTGATATGTCCGTTAGATTGCTTCACAAACCCGTAAACCATACTCAACCCTAAGCCGCTACCTTCACCGACATCTTTGGTGGTGAAAAAGGGCTCAAACACCTTTTCCAACACATCTAGCGGCATTCCGGCACCTGTATCACTCACAATAACTTCGACATAATCACCCGGTTCTAGTTCCTCATATCGTTCTACATAATCCTCATCGAGAGTAACATTGGTGGTTCTTATAGTCAGAACTCCTCCATGCGACATGGCATCTCGAGCATTCAGGGCTAAATTGATTAAAGCATTCTCAAACTGATGAGGGTCAATCATTGCTGGCCATGTATTCAGATCAGAATCCACCCTCATGTCCACCGTTTCCCCGAGGGTGCGTTGAAGCATATCGACAAGACCTGTTATCAAATTGGAAATACTGACCGTCTCTGGCGACAGCGGTTGTTGACGAGAAAATGCCAGCAATCGATTTATCAAAGACGCAGCCCGTTCCACAGCCCGTATAATCGCGCCAACATTTTCTTTGGCTCTTTCGTCCTCACCAATCTCGTATTCAAGCATATCCGTGTTACCAATAATGATGCCCAAAAGATTGTTAAAATCGTGAGCGACACCACCTGTCAATTGACCTACAGCTTCCATTCGCTGCGATTGCCGAAGCTGGTCCTGAATTGCTACAAGATCGGTAATATCCACATGGGTTCCAACAAATCGAACAGGACGTCCATCTTCATTATGAACGGCGAACCCTCTGGATAGTATCCAGATGTAACTACCCGACTTACAGCGCATTCGAAATTCAAATTTGAAAATATCCGATTGGCCCAGCAAAATGGTATTTGTTTTTTCTTTTACCGCAACGGCATCATCGGGATGTATTCGGGACTCCCACTCTTCTAATTCTGGGGATATTTCATCTTCGTCATAGCCGATCATACTTTTCCAACGCGGGGAAAAGTAAACCATGCCAGTCTCAATATCCCAATCCCACAATCCGTCATTGGCACCTTGCATGGCTAAAGAGAAACGTTGCTCGCTAGCGTGTAATGCAGCCGTTCTCTTGCGCACACGGTTTTCCAACTCGTCTTGCGTCTTCATCAAGACAACGTTTTGTTCTTCTAGTTTTTTCTGCAGTGAATGGATTGCTAAGTGAGTTTTAACGCGTGCTTTAACTTCGGAAGGTTGATAGGGCTTGGTAATAAAATCAACACCGCCCGCTTCAAATGCTTTAACCTTGTCAGTTACTTCCTCCAGAGAACTAACAAAAATTACTGGTATTTCTTTTGATTGGTCCATTGATTTCAATTGTTGGCAAACTTCGTAACCATCTATTTCCGGCATCTTGACGTCCAATAAAATAAGATCTGGCAACCGGGAAGAGATCGAACGTAAGGCGAATTGACCACTGGAGGCGGGCCTGACGTGATAACCACTTTCTGTTAGTATATCGGTCAAAAGCTTAAGGCTGCCTGGGGTATCATCAACAGCCAATATTTCCCATGGTTCACCATTTGGATTCAAGGTGCTTTCAAGCATTATTCCTGCCTTCTCGGATATTTTCCAACTGAGTCCACAGCTCTTCAAACGCCAAATTATCGACCATATATGTAAGTGATCTGCTTAATTCCTCGTCTCTTTCAGCAATCTTTTTTATCATCACCAACATTTCTTCCCTATTCAAGTTAACGGCATCTTGTTGCAATGTATCCAGCCATTCTTCAGGAAGATTTGCCAGTCGCGTTTTAATGCCTGCCAATTCGTACCCTATTGTATCGGTTGCAATATCGTGTTCATCAAATTTATATTGCACATTGAGATGACGGGCTATGGCATCATATACTTGATGAACCTTGTAGGGTTTAAGCAAAAAATCATCGCACCCAGCATCAAGTATTTTTTGCCTGTGCTCCAAGAAAGCAGCAGCTGTAACCGCGATGATTTTAACAGTATCCCCACCTGGTCGTTCTCGTATACGACGGGTCGCCTCATACCCATCCATCACTGGCATATTCATATCCATCCAGATAAAATCAGGTTTCCACTGATCGAACATCTCTAAACCTTGAGCCCCGTTCTCCGCTTCATCAACAGTAAGACCAACTCTCCGTAATATATTGCTTAATAGAAGGCGATTTTGAGGATAATCTTCAATTATTAAAATCCGGTGATCCAACTGTCCCGCTACCAAACCAATGGGCTGTTTACCAACGTGCGTAACACGAACCATCTCATCAGTATCAGGAATATCAACAAGGGCATCAAAATGAAAAATGCTCCCTTGGCCTAAAGTGCTCTCAGCACGAATACCTCCGTTCATAAGTCGAGCAAAACTAAGGGAAATAGCCAGCCCCAATCCGGTACCAGTCTCTGAGCCCTTGGTCTCCGTAACTTGAGAGAAAGGGTCGAAAATTTCCTGCAGCATGTATTCAGGGATTCCGACGCCTGTATCAACGACTTCTATGTTAACCCTATATTGCTTGGAGTTTCCTTCGACAAGTTCACTGTGAATACGTAATGTGACCTGCCCTCCTTTTGTAAATTTCACTGCGTTGCCAAGTAAGTTAATGAGAATTTGTCTGAATTTTCCCACATCAGCACATATATTTTGGACAAGGTCCGGTGCCATCTCCAGCGAAAATTTTAAGCCCTTTTGCTCAGTTTTCACCTGAATCATTTCGCTAATATCAATAAGAAATTGGTGTAAATCGAAGGCTTCGTTAGAAACCTGTATACGCCCTGCTTCGATCTTTGAGATATCAAGAACATCATTGATCATAGATAGAAGATGCTCACCACTCCGGTTGATAATATCCAGATTATCCCGTTGAGATGAGGTCGTATGTAAATCATGGGCCATCAATTCAGAAAAACCGAGAACAACGTTCAGAGGAGTGCGTAGCTCGTGGCTCATGTTGGCCAGGAATTCACTTTTGGCAAGATTAGCGGCTTCAGATTTTTCAACAGCGTCCTCGAGGAATTTCGTTTGCTCAACAAGCAAATGGGACTGTTTATCTCGGACTCGCGCTGTATAGGAAAGGCGAAGATACAACCATATTCCGACAGAGACCATGATGAGCAAAATACCAGTATAGATGTAGATGTATACAGTCTCGCTTCGCCACAACACATTAATCTTGCCAATAACTTGGTCTTCATAACTGATGTCACTTTGGAATGGATATAGTGGCATCAAACCCAGCTGGGATAAGATAGACTGCCCAGCATTAACGTCTGTTTCTTCAAGTTTGATAAACTCTCGCCCACGATAATCCAGAACCGTTAGCTCTGAATACCCATGTGACTGAATTGCCAGTTGAAAGTAAGACCGTTGAGCTGTGGCATTAAAATCCCACAAAGAAGGTGCAACAACAGCCGCATGCAACGACAAGTCCTGTTTGGCCTTAAAAACAGAATACTTTTGGTAGGACACAACGAAGACAACCATCATAACAAATGCTGCGATGCCGATAATTGTCAAAGAGCGTCGCGACATACTCTTTGTGTCGTTATTTGTAAATTCAGGCTCTATTGATGCCGCAGGTTTCATTGGATAATCATTCAAAGGTCTGAATGTATGGAAGGTAACCCTTTGGGGCAAAAAGACGGTCATAATCCCAATGGGCCACATTCTGGGTTGTTATCAACCGAACAACCGGGCCGGAGCGAAAAGGAAAGGCACTATTTTTATCTCCAGGTTGCTCGCCATTTAGTATACGTGCCATCATATTCACAGCAATGATTCCCTGATATTTCATTAGATCAGTAGAAGCGGCTAAGACTTCCCCTGTTCCTATGGCCTCAAAAACCTCAGGTGTTACATAAGTAGATACAATTTTCAGATTTGGGTGTTTTTCCTTCCACCCTTGTAATGCTGGCGGGGCGCCATCTGGACCAGGCCTTATCGCCGCCATTGCGGCAAGAGCGTTGCCGATTAAATAATCTATATTCGTGTGTTCTTTCACGATTAGACCTATGCGAAATCGCTGAACTCTATCCCCCGTATCACCATAGGATGGTCCTATGATTTCAACTCTTTCTTTAGCACCAAATTCTTCAAGCGCCGCTACAATGCCATTGTAACTCGCCTCCACCCAGCCTAAGCCTTTGGGACCGGGCAGCACTGCCACCTTTACACGTCGACCCGCTGAGTGTTCTGCAACGTATTTCCCTGCAGCAAAACCCATTTCAAACCATGGCACCATAGCTTTAGCATCAATAGCAGAATGACGGGTATCGATACACAATGCCACAATTGGAATACCTCTTTCTTCAAGAGCGTCATAGATCTCATTTAAATAGGGTGTTCCATATTGAACTGGGCCAATAAGGACACCATCAATATCACCCTTATCCATCACATATTCCAACTGCCTTACCTGGGTCCCCAGCTTTAAATATCCCCCGGCTTCATAAAATTCGGTAGTAATTCCAAGCTTCAACGCTTCTGCCCAAACACCATGTTGCACTGTAACCCAATAGGGATCTTTTATATGTGGTAGGAAAACGGCAAGTCGGGCATTCTTTGGAGAAACATTCGGAGCGGTAAGTTGTTCGGCTATAGGCCCTTCAAGCTCAGGAGATGGAACGCCGGGTATCTTATCAATTTTACTATATTGACCATAATAATTGTTTACAGTAACAAAATTTCCGGAAATTATATCTTCTGTAATCAGGCTACCGGCGGAGGCCTCAAAAGCAATCGCAAGTATGAGAAAATTCAGTGACCCGATCAGCCGATTTCGTCGTTGATTTGAAAATCGAAATAATTTGTTCCAGTTAATGCTCATACTCTCTTTTTCTGGTCCATTCAGCGAGCCCCCTGTTGTCAGAATGAAGCCGAAATTTTCACCGCATCGTACTTTGAAGCGTTAATCTATTTACGATGGTAGGCGAAACCCTTCAGATATTGGTAGCGTAAACTCACGCGCTTTACAAAACTTTACAAATATTATTCCCCCTACATATATCAATTTTTGCATCACTCCTTCATAATTAAATTGTGATATGCAAACGACAAAAATCAGTTTCCACCAATTAGTCGTACACCATTTACTGCTTGAAAGTGAAAAAGAACCACTATCAATTTGGTGAATTAGTCTAGAGGAAGTGATCAATGGCAAAACTTCTGGTTATCGAAGATGACGAATTAGTCAGAACAACGATAAAATGGATTCTGGAGCGCGCAGGTCACGAAGTTTTTGAGTTAAACAACGGGATCGGCGCCCTTTCCATGCATCGTGAAATAGGTATTGATGCGGTCGTTACCGACCTGGACATGCCTGAGCAGGACGGGATTGAAACAATTATAGAATTAAAAAAGCAAAGCCAAGCCCTTCCGATTATTGCAATTTCAGGCAGCGGTTCAAATGGAGAAAGGCCGTATCTCAAAAAGGCCAAAAACTCCGGTGCTGATTATATCCTAAGTAAACCATTTCGGCTTCACGAACTACTTGGACATGTTGGCTCATCCATTGAACCCTAGCCATGCAGCGCTAAATGTGTGTTTTTGTAAAGCCTCGGCAGATTCAACGATTTCATCGCTGATAAATACGTTATGTTATTGTGGCTCTATGAGTTCGAAGAGCATTGCAGACGCGCGACAGAGCATATAGTGTACCAAGAGAATTGCATACAATTGAATTAGAGGGTTTATTGAATTGACCGATCGGGAAAGTATTCTGGTTGTTGACGATAATCCTGATATGCGAAAAACTATCTGCAAAATACTTGAAAGAGACGGCTATCGCGTGACCGAAGCTGAAGACGGCATTCAGCTGCATCAGGCACTTGCAGAAAACACCATCGACTTATTGCTTTTGGACCTTGTTTTAGGCAAGGATGACGGCCTTAAAATTGCCCAGGAAATTCAAAACGATTCAAATATGCCCATCATTATAATAAGTGGCAAAAATGATGTAATTGACAAAGTTGTTGGCTTGGAAATTGGTGCAGATGATTATATCACAAAACCTTTTCACGCTCGTGAACTGATTGCACGCGTAGGGTCGGTATTGCGTCGATATCAAAGGAGCAATCAAAAGCCACCAACGAGATCAAAATTGTTGGACAGAAAAATCGCAACATTTAGTGGCTGGCGGGTAGATCTGATCGGAGGTCGCTTAACCTCTCCTGAAGGCCGGACCGTCTCGTTAACGACTTTTGAGTTTCAAGTACTTACTATATTCATAGAACATGCGAATCAAACACTCAGCCGAGATCAAATTATGGAATCAGCGTCAAGTCGTGAATGGTTCCCTAATGATAGAAGCCTCGATGTCCTAATCGGAAAAATCCGTAAAAAACTTAACGACAAGCCGAGGAACCCAGAATATATCAGAACCATTCGAAACCGCGGCTATATCTTTATCGCGGAAGTAAATTTTGATTAACCTTTTGATAAAAAAAGATAAATTTATTTTTCATGCTATATAAAAAAGTAATTTCTAGAACGTCAGAGAAATAAAGTATCTTTATGAAATGCTTACAATATTGCGCCTATTTCCCATCAGATTAAGATATTGAACGATCTAATGTTCATTTTAATCGTCTAAATAGTCGTCAATAGAAACACGCGCATTTTCCAGTTTTAAAATCACCTAAACATTAGGTGAGAATGCACAATAAACTTTAGTTACAGGGACATCGCTCTTCCATTTGTACTGCACGCCTTGCGGAACGAGTACAGCGTCACCGGGTTTAATTACTTGATCATTTCCAGCCCCATCTGAAACGGTAGCTTCTCCTTCTAAAATACACATGAGTTCGAAGTGATCAGATTCCATCACAGGGCGTTCAAAGGCATCACTGTGCCACATGCTGACCGTGAATTGACCTGTTACATCAGTATAATAAATATGGTGCTGCTGCTCAGGTAAAGCGCCCATTATTTTGCTGCTATCCTTAATGACAACCGGCGTTACCGCGTCACTGGGTTTGGGCGCCATGATACCAAATTGAGTCGGGTCCTTATGGGCTACGTTTTCTGCACCACTAAAAATAACAAAAAACTTTCGAACATATTCAGATTGCACCCAACGACATACTAGTCCTTTGGGTATTAAAAAACTTTCACCAGCTGAAATAGTGGTTGAGGAGCCGTCTTCCAGCTCTATAGTGACAGAGCCTTCCAGAATATATATAAACTCATTTACATTGTAGGGTCTCATTTTCCGTATAAACGGCGTACAATCCCAAACACCGGACATAAGAGACAAATTTTCATCGTTATAATATAAATGCCCCCGATGAACTGGTACATCGCTGTCGAGACCGTCAGCATCCATGGCATCCCACTCGATAAGCTCTACATCAGCACTAAAACGGGTAATTTTGTCACCTTTCATTTTACGCTCCAATTTTTTTTCTTGTAATGCCTGTATTCACAATTTCCATGTAGCAAATTTCTTATGGCTTCAATGGAACCTCAACGTTGCCTACTAAAAGTCAGATGACAGTACGGAGATATGTAAAAAAAATCAATATATGTATGACAAATATTTCAAATATTTTCATGCTCGATTAGCACTATATGGGCATTGTCACAGGGAGCAACGATGGGGTGAATCGGCTACGATATCAATAAATCAATTAACATCTGAATTCCCAACATACTGGTCTCTTTAATTGCATTAATAAATCCCCTACTATCAGGAAACAATGTCAAGGTATCTAACGCCTTGTTGGGCCTGCCAACATTGGCGCAGGGAAATGAAGAAGGAAATGTCCGAATGAACGCCAAAGCCTTGTCACAGGATCCGCACAGCGTCCGCGACGAACGCCAGAAAGTTCTTGAAGTTGCAATCGGGCGCGAAGTTCGAGCCTATCGCCAGCAGAGGGGTATCACAGTGGCGGATCTGTCGGGAATCACTGGCCTGTCGATTGGCATGCTGTCAAAGATCGAGAATGGGCATACCTCGCCATCATTGAAGACACTGCAGGCCCTTGCCCACGCTCTCAGTGTGCCGCTGACTTCGTTTTTCCGCGGATTTGAGGAAGATCGCACTGCGATACACACGAAATCCAACGAAGGTGTGGAACTGGAACGTGAAGGCACCCGTGCAGGGCATCAGTACAACTTGCTTGGTCATATCGGCTCCAACGCTAGCGGCGTCATGGTTGAGCCCTACCTGATAACACTGACGGAGGAATCTGACGTCTTCCCAACCTTCCAGCATGAGGGGATCGAAATGCTCCATATCCTCGAAGGAGAAGTAGAATATCGCCACGGCAGCGAAGTCTACTCACTGAAACCCGGCGATACTTTGTTTTTCGACGCCGATGCGCCGCACGGACCTGAGGGACTGACCAAGCTTCCGGCCCGTTACCTGTCGGTCATTTCCTACAGGCAAACCTAGAGTTAGACCCCAAGATTTGGCAATCGTACTGCCCCAGAGTATTATCACTGAGAGGAATAAAAATTTCTTATGAATTGACCTGCCTGCAAATCAGTACTAGCATTTAGGCCATGTTGGGCAGGAGGAATTTAGCCTATGTGCGGTATTGTTGGGTTATTCTTGAAAGACAAATCACTCGAGCCGAAGTTGGGCCAAATGCTGACGGACATGTTGATTACTATGACCGATCGCGGGCCAGATAGTGCGGGCATCGCGATCTACGGGCATGAAGCGGGCAACAGCATAAAATTAACAATACAATCAGACAATCCGGATGATGATTTTGCCACGTTGGCTGAGAATCTCGGCGCGAAGATTGGTGCACCTGTCTCCATCCAGCGCAAGGATACCCATGCGGTACTGAAGTTGTCGGCCAGCAAAGCGAGTGAAGCCCGCCAGGCTCTCAGTGAGTTGTACACCAGCGTTCGTCTTATGAGCGCCGGTGACACCATCGAAATCTACAAGGAAGTCGGCCTGCCGAAGGACGTCGCTTGCCGTTTCACTATCCCACAAATGAGCGGTACCCATGGCATTGGCCACACCCGAATGGCCACCGAAAGCGCAGTGACGACCATGGGCGCACACCCGTTCTCAACCGGGCCTGACCAGTGCCTTGTTCACAATGGCTCGTTGTCCAATCACAACAATTTGCGCCGCGAGTTGCGCCGCGAGGGAATCCAGATCGATACACAAAATGACACAGAGGTCGGCGCCGCCTATCTGACCTGGAAGATGCAACAAGGCAGCAGCCTGGATGAAGCGCTGGAAAGCAGTCTTGACGATCTCGACGGATTTTTCACCTTTGTGGTTGGTACCAAAGATGGGTTTGGCGTAGTCCGGGACCCCATTGCCTGTAAGCCGGCAGTGATGGCGGAAACTGATCAATATGTGGCGTTTGGCTCGGAATATAGAGCGCTGGTCAATCTGCCAGGTATCGACAACGCTCGCGTCTGGGAGCCTGAACCAGCAACCGTTTATTTCTGGAAACACTGACATGCAGACATTTGACCTTGAAGCCGGGAGTTTGCGTGAACTGAATGAGATGCTACATGCGCAAAAAGACGACACCAATCAGACGGCATGGGAAATCGTTAATGCCAAAGGCAGCCACGCGATTGCTGTCGGACTGGATGCGCCCATTGAAGTGACAATCAAGGGGTCGACGGGCTATTACTGCGGTGGCATGAACAAACTGGCGACGATTATCATCCATGGTTCGGCGGGACCCGGAGTGGCGGAAAACATGATGTCGGGCAAAGTGGTGATTGAGGGCGACGCCAGCCAATATGCCGGAGCCACTGGACATGGTGGACTGCTGGTCATCAAGGGTAACGCCTCATCGCGATGTGGAATATCGATGAAAGGCATCGACATCGTCGTGCATGGAAATATTGGCCATATGTCCGCCTTCATGGCGCAGTCTGGCAATCTCGTGGTCTGCGGCGATGCGGGCGAGGCGCTTGGCGATAGCCTTTATGAAGCTAACCTTTTCGTGCGTGGCAAAGTGAAAACCCTGGGTGCGGATTGCATAGAAAAAGAGATACTGCCAGAACATATGGAGATCCTGAAAGATCTATTGAAGCAGGCTGGAGCGGAAGCGAATCCGGACGAATTCCGTCGCTACGGCTCGGCTCGCAAGCTTTACAATTTCGACGTTGACAACGTCGCATCTTATTGAGGAGACAGCCGTGAAAGATGACCGCCAAAGCTTCGTCTCGCAAACAGTACCGATCCAGTCCGCGACATTTACCAACGAGGTCAATGCTGAAATCCGACGGGCAGCTGATACCGGCATCTATGATATCCGTGGTGGTGGGGCTAAACGCCGGGTCCCGCATTTCGATGACCTGTTGTTCCTCGGTGCTTCCATTTCGCGCTATCCGCTGGAGGGCTACCGTGAGTCCTGCGACACAAGGGTGGTGCTTGGTACCCGCCACGCCAAAAATCCAATTGAACTTGAAATACCCGTCACTATTGCCGGCATGAGCTTCGGCTCGCTTTCCGGTCCAGCGAAAGAGGCTCTGGGTCGGGGGGCTTCGGCTGCGGGCACTTCGACAACCACAGGCGACGGCGGCATGACCGAGGAAGAACGTGGCCATTCGACCAAACTGATCTATCAATACCTACCTTCACGCTATGGCATGAACCCGGACGATTTACGACGTGCCGACGCCATCGAAATAGTGATTGGCCAGGGGGCAAAGCCCGGTGGTGGCGGTATGTTGCTCGGCCAGAAAATTTCGGATCGAGTCGCAGAAATGCGTAATCTTCCTATGGGAATTGACCAACGCTCAGCCTGTCGGCACCCGGACTGGACTGGACCAGATGATCTGGAGATCAAAATCTTGGAATTGCGTGAGATCACCGGCTGGCGAGTACCTATCTATGTCAAGATTGGTGGCACTCGACCCTATTTTGACACCACTCTCGCCGTCAAATCCGGCGCGGATGTGGTAGTTCTGGACGGCATGCAAGGGGGGACTGCGGCGACGCAGGACGTATTCATCGAACATGTTGGGCTACCTACTTTGGCCTGTATCCGGCCCGCAGTTCAGGCGTTGCAGGACCTTGGGCTACACCGCGAAGTGCAATTGGTCATCTCTGGTGGAGTGCGCACAGGTGCAGATGTGGCCAAGGCACTGGCGCTTGGAGCCGATGCCGTTGCTATTGGTACGGCCGCGCTAGTGGCGCTTGGTGACAATGACCCGAAATGGGAAAGTGAATACCAGAAACTCGGTACGACCGCAGGCGCTTATGATGATTGGCACGAGGGTCAGGATCCTGCCGGTATCACCACCCAAATCCCCGAATTAATGGCGCGTTTCGACCCGATCGAAGGCGGCAGGCGTTTGAAGAATTACCTCAAGGTACTTACGCTTGAGGCACAGACTATTGCCCGCGCTTGTGGCCACAACCGTCTGCACAATCTCGAACCCGAGGATCTTTGCGCCCTCACGATGGAGGCCGCTGCCATGGCGCGTGTCCCGCTTGCGGGAACAGACTGGTATCCAGGAAAGGCTGGCTTTTAGGCACTGTTGAGCGTGCGCTGAATTCGGGCTGTGCATTGAACAAATATTGAGGAAAAGGAAAAACGACCATGCCGATAAATCTAGCAGCATTCGCGCAAGAAAAAGGCGTCAAGTATTTCATGGTTTCATTCACCGATCTGTTCGGCGGGCAGCGCGCCAAATTGGTGCCAGCCCAGGCAATTTCTGACATGCAGGAAAACGGTGCCGGGTTTGCTGGGTATGCCACCTGGTTGGATATGACGCCAGCCCATCCTGATATGCTGGCCATGCCTGATCCTTCCTCAGTGGTGCAATTGCCATGGAAGCCCGAGGTTGCCTGGGTCGCCAGCAATTGTGTGATGGAAGGCGAAGACGTCGCCCAGGCCCCTCGTAACGTGCTTCGCCGCCTGATCATTGAAGCAGCCAAAGAAGACATGTATGTGAAGACCGGAGTTGAGGCTGAGTTTTTCCTGTTAACACCGGAGGGTGATCGGATATCCGATCCGTTCGATACGGCAGCCAAACCCTGCTATGACCAACAGGCGGTAATGCGGCGCTATGATGTGATCAGGGAAATTTGCGACTATATGCTGGATCTGGGCTGGGGACCTTACCAGAACGACCACGAAGACGCGAATGGCCAGTTCGAAATGAATTGGGAATTTGACGACGCGCTCAAGACTGCCGACAAGCACAGTTTCTTCAAATTCATGACCAAATCGGTGGCCGAAAAACACGGCCTCCGCGCCACATTCATGCCAAAACCAATTGAGGGGCTTACGGGTAACGGCTGCCACGCCCACGTCTCAGTCTGGGATGCTCCTGGAGAGGATTCTAAAATCAACGTCTTTGCCACCGACAGGAGTGAAGGCGAGGCTGGCGAGTTGGGCTTGTCGACCAGCGGCGCAGCCTTCCTGGGCGGGATCATGAATCATGCCCCCGCGCTTGCTGCGATCACCAATCCAACAGTCAATAGCTACAAACGACTCAATGCGCCGCGCACCCTGTCGGGCGCTACCTGGGCCCCCAATACGGTCACATGGAGCGGCAATAATCGAACTCACATGGTGCGAGTGCCCGGACCTGGCCGGTTTGAATTACGCCTGCCGGACGGAGCCGTAAACCCCTATCTGCTACAAGCTGCCATCATAGCAGCTGGTCTTATCGGCGTTCATACGAATGCCGACCCGGGCAAGCGTTGGGACATAGACATGTATGCCGAAGGTCATAAAGTTAGCGGCGCGCCAAAACTGCCGCTGAACATGCTCGACGCCCTACGGGAATATGACAAGGATACGGAGTTGAAAATGATGATAGGCGAAGAATTCTCCACGGCGTTCCTGAAGTTGAAAATGCAGGAGTGGGACTCGTTCGTCTCCCATTTCTCGCGCTGGGAACAAGACAACACACTGGACATCTAGAGGTAGGACGGCGCGGGTGTTGTCACATTAACTTTGTGGCGAGAAAATTTGTGATGATCTAATCTCTGCCGATGCAAAAGATCTCCTATTCCAGGCATCGCTTTCCACCTTACATTATCCAGCATGCCGTTTGACTTTATGCGCGATTTACGCTGAGCTATCGAGACGTAGAAGATCTGCTCGCGGAACGAGGCCTGGATATTTCCTACGAGACTGCCCGACGATGGTTTCTAAAGTTTGGTGAACCAATCGCCAGAAATCTGAGGTTTTCCCGCCCTACTCCTAATGATATTTGGCATTTGGATGAAATGGTTATCGTTATTAGAGGCAAGCGGTATTTCCTTTGGCGTGCCGTTGATAGTGAAGGCGAAGTCCTGGATTTCCTTGTACAACCAAGGCGAAACGCTAAAGCTGCCTTGAAACTGATGAGAAAGTTATTGAAGAAGCAAGGCTTCGCGCCGTCACGAATTGTGACCGATAAACTGAAATCTTATCACAAAGCGTTCCGAACTTTAGGCTTAGCTGCTGAACACATTGACAATAAACGATTTAACAATCGGGCGGAGAACTCTCATCTCCCAGTACGACAAAGAGAACGAAAAATGCAAAGATTTAAGTCACCAGGTTCAGCACAAAGATTTCTCAATATTCACTCAGCGACTTACAATAGCTTCTACCTTCAACGTCACTTAATCAGCCGAACTAATTTAAAAAGAAACCGTACCGAAGCCTTCGGTATCTGGGAACGCGCAAGTGCTGCAGCCTGAACAAAAGTAACCAGGAATTTCTGTGCCTAATGGAAGGTAATGTGACAATACCTCCAAATATATCCATGGACTGGACGCTGAAACAGGGCAACAGAGACGATTGCCCAAATACGGCATATTCGCTCTCATGGGAGCGTCTCTGTTCGGATCGGATATGGCCAAAGGCCCCGGAACTGCGGGGTTTAGGGGCGAACCTGGACTGGATCCAGGTTCGCCTCAGAGTAAGTGGTGGAGTTAGCGGTCTCATGCGAACCAGTCTCCGTCATTTTCCCTGTTAAACAGGGAAAAAACAGGGAATAATAACCTAAATCGCCTGCTTTATGCTCCAAGCATACCATAACTACTTATTATCATTTAACTTTTATCCGTTTTCCCTAAGAACAATAACAGGGAAAATTATTTAAGGAGCAGGGAAATAAATAATGAAAACAGGGCATCTATTTCCTTAGATAATATGCTTTAATAACGTCAATTCGTTGTCCGAAAAAAAATCTGCTAACCAATTTCCTCTGACAATGCACTTCAGATTTAAAGTTTAAATTACAAGTGATCGTTGCTGCGCCATTCCCATAGAAAGAAGGAAAGGATTTTCAGCCTGTAGAGCAGAAAAGTCCGATTTGTTCGCGAGACCCAACCATTTTTCTTCAATCAACACCTGAGCAATTGCCCCTCCCAAAGTCGTTCCAGGACCAAGGACAATAAGTGTGTCCGGCGCAAATTCCCGCAGACCGGTACGTATGGCCGCCGTGAAATCATAGGTTTCTACGACTTGGTGTTCCAAGGTATAGTCCCAAAGTGCATGTTTTTCAGTCATTTGAGGCAACCAGACATGTCCACGCCCGTCAACCAGCGGAACTTTTGGCTGGCGGAACAGTTCTGGTAATAGACTGATTTTTCCGCGCATGGAAATTGAAGACTGCAAGGGCGAGTGAAATCCGGCGTGATTTTGCAGGCGCATTGGGAATCGATCCTGGACTGGCTCCAGCCGTTGTTCTGCCTTTGAGAGCGCTGCCTCATCTCCCGCAAATACGATAAGACCTCCCAAGAAAATGGAGACATATAAATTCTGTATATCTTCCGTTAGAGAAAGAAGCTCAGCGCCCTTTCCGGGGATTTCCACCCAATCTTCATCAACCAACGGATATAATAGCTGCCCTCCAATAAGCGAGTCCTGCATGAGAGTACCCATGGTGTTAATCACTTCAAACCCGCCCATTGGATCTAAAGCTCCTCCGCAGGCCAGCGCGATATACCACCCCATTGAGTTTCCTGTAACTGCAACGATATCATATTCGGCAAGGTTGATGGATTGAAAGTCTGCGAGGGCACATGCGTAAATAAGTGAAGAAGCATTGTCTCCACGAGTATGCTTGGACATTGAGTATCGCTCTGCGCCATCAAGCGCGTTTAGTTCCAATTGTCCAAGTGATCGCCTTTCTTTATCAAATTCTTCAATCAAATTTGATTTTTCATGATGATTGGCAAAATATCCCAATTCCCCCTTATTGTAGGTTCCACGGCCAGGACAAACGACGAAAGCAGTTTTCTTGGTCATTATTTGCACCTCCGTGTCACAGAATTTTTCCCGAGAATTTCGCAAGCGGTTTCGATAATCTGATCCCGGCTGGGTAGTGTCGCTCCGAATGCCGGCCCGGTCGCAATAAAACTATCTTCGGCGGCGATCCGTTTTACCGTATGGCTCTCAGACAGGCGTTCTGCAAAGAGCGCCATCAATGCTTCACTTTGCGAACCGGTTGTCCGGCATTCATCAACAATGAGAATGTTTTTGCAGGACTTAACAGCTGAAAGAAGACTATCTTCTGGCAAAGGCGCCAGCCAACGCAAGTCAATAACCCGGGCCTCGATGTCGTGTTCTTCTTTTAAAATTTTCGCAGCCTGCCGCGACAAGTAATAGCCATTCCCATAGCTGACGATAGCAAGATCTTTTCCGGAACCAAATTGTCCTACGCAGTCTTTTTTGACAGGATCGCTTTCGCCCGGAGTTGGATAATTGAATGTCCACATGCCATCTTTTTCGTCATGCAGATCCCGCGTCATATAGAGCGCGATGGGTTCCAGAAAAACAACAACCCGTTGCTCTTCGCGGGCAAGGCGAACACATTCCCGCAGCATATGAACGGCATCCTGACCGTTCGACGGACAGGCTATTACAACGCCCGGAATATCCCTCAACACGGCGAGAGAATTATCATTGTGAAAATGGCCGCCGAACCCGCGCTGATATCCCAGGCCAGCTACGCGAAGGACCATCGGATTCGTAAATTGGCCGTCTGAAAAGAAACTCAACGTCGCAGCTTCGCCCCGCAATTGGTCTTCGGCATTATGCAGATAGGCCAAAAACTGGATTTCCGGAATAGGAAGAATACCATTATGAGACATGCCGATAGCGAGTCCCAGAATAGCCTGTTCATCAAGCAAGGTATTTATGACGCGGGCAGGCCCAAATCGTTGATGGATCTTCTGCGTAACGCCATAGACCCCTCCTTTCGGGCCCACATCTTCTCCCGCTATGACAATTTCGTCATGCTCCAGCATTAGATCTGTCAGAGCGAAATTGATCAATCGCGCCATATGCTGCGGCGATTGCATGGCTCGCAGATTGCTTTCGCCAAAAATGTGCGACCGTTGTTCCGAATCCGGACCGTTCGTTAAGGCGCACGGTCGTTTTGGCGGGATCAACCGGAACATGACGTCGGACGTGGTCTTCAATTTAGGGCGAGCTACTGCAACCTCCGACGCACGTTCTACCTGATTACCGACAGAACCATAGCATTCGAGAATTTCCTTCGCATCCATAATGCCCTCTTCGATAAGAATACGCGCTGTATAGAGTAATGGGTCTCGGGCTTCGTCTGCCTCAATCTCGGCTTTCGAAAGATACGCCAACTGAGCATCAGCTCCGGCATGACCATAGAGACGGACACAATTCATGTGCAAAAACGCAGGGCTGCGATGATTGCGGACCCATCGCATGGCTTCGCGCCCGACCGCTAGGGTTTCAACAGCATCCAAGCCATTACACCGGAAATACTGAATGCCGGGACGTTGGGCGACGCTTGCCTCGACCCAGTCGCCCGGTGTTTTCGTTGATATGCCAATGCCATTGTCTTCGCATAAAAATAGCAATGGAAGCGGAACGCTTTGATATGCTGTCCAACCAGCAGTGTTCAATGCGCCTTGTGCCGTAGAATGATTTAAGGAGGCATCACCGAAACTGCACAGCGCTAATGCATCGTCTGGAAATTGCTGGTGCTCCGGTTTTAACCGACGTGCCAGCCCAATTGAATATGCGGTGCCTACCGCTTTTGGAAGATGAGAGGCGATTGTCGATGTTTGCGGGATTATATTGAGTAATTTCGAACCAAGCACCTTGTGACGACCTCCTGAAATCGGATCATCTGAAGAAGCTGTAAAACTCAGCAACATATCCCAGACCGGCGACTGCCCCGGCACTTGACGCGACCGCTGTATTTGAAACGCAGCATCTCGATAATGCAGTAAAGCCGGATCCGTTGGCCTAAGCGCGGCGGCGACCGCCGCACTGCCTTCATGACCGGACGAGCCAATGGTATAAAAGCCCTGACCCTTCGCCTGCAATTTACGAGAGTGACGATCAAGTTGACGGCTAAGCACCTGCGACCAGAATATCTCCACTAGACCTTCCGGCGAAAGCATCGCATTGGATAGAGATTTACCAGATACTCTTTCCGGCAAATCTCCTACTGCAACTCGATTCAAAAAGTTACGGTTTACAATCTCTGCACGATCCATATTCATTTTTAGAAAAACCCGTTTAAGCCGGTTTGTGCGCGGCCCAGGATAAGGGCGTGCACATCATGGGCGCCTTCATAAGTATTGACAGTTTCGAGGTTTGAAGAATGCCGCATAATCTGGAACTCCTCAGAAATTCCGTTTCCGCCGTGCATATCCCGCGCCTGCCGCGCAATATCCAACGCTTTCCCGCAATTATTGCGTTTCATCAGACAAATCATTTCTGGCGCAGCCTTCCCCTCATCCATCAATCTTCCCAACTGCAATACCGATTGTAGGCCGAGTGTTATTTCAGTCTGCATATCGGCCAGTTTCTTCTGATACAGCTGGTTTTGAGCCAACGGACGCCCAAATTGCTTACGATCCAGCCCGTATTGCCGCGCAGCATGCCAACAAAACTCAGCCGCGCCCAACGCCCCCCAGGCAATGCCATAGCGTGCCCGATTCAAGCATCCAAACGGTCCTTTTAGACCTTCCACATTGGGAAGAAGAGCATCTTCGCCGACGTCCACTTCATCCATGACGATCTCACCGGTAATGGAGGTGCGCAATGAAAGCTTCCCACCTATTTTGGGGGCGCTAAGTCCCTTCATTCCTCTTTCCAGAATAAACCCACGTATCTTTCCGCCATGCGCCGAAGATTTTGCCCAAACGACGAAGACATCGGCTATCGGTGCATTCGAAATCCACATCTTTGAGCCAGTCAGCCGATATCCGGATGATGTTTTCTCCGCACGTGTTTTCATACTGCCAGGATCTGAGCCTGCGTCAGGCTCCGTTAGACCGAAACAACCGATCAAGGAACCTGACGCAAGCCTGGGGAGGAACTTTTGGCGCTGTTCTTCACTGCCATAGGCGTAGATGGGGTACATCACAAGACTGGCCTGAACTGACATCATTGACCGGTAGCCGGAATCAACACGTTCAACTTCTCTGGCGACAAGGCCATAGGATACGTAGCCGGCTCCCAAGCCACCGTATTTTTCTGGGAGAGTAACACCAAGAAGCCCCATTTTTCCCATCTCGGGAAAGATTTCAGCATGGGTTTTTTCCTCCCGATATGCATCGACCGCCCGAGGTTGAAGATTTTCCTGCGCATAGGTATACGCGGATTCGCGGATCATACGCTCTTCTTCTGACAACTGGTTGTTGAGGAGGAGCGGATCTTCCCAATTGAAGGATCCGAGTTCGGGCTTATCCTTGGCGGAGATTTCTGCTGTATTAGAGTTCATAACAATTCACCTTTGATAGGAACGCCGTCCGTTTCTTTCCGGCGTAATGGCAGCACAACGTAATTTAGGAATAAATTCACCCTTCAATCGGAAGAGAATTGACGTCATACGCATGATTGATTTTGCGTTTAAGAACTGGATCTTCGAGTTCAAATTCAAAATGTTTTGATGTTTTGATGCCACCAATGGCTCCGACAGTTCCTCCGAACAAAATCGTCCGGTCTGGCAAGAGGCCACCATTGGTATATTTACCTATTAACTCGGAGGGAGGTAAAAGAGACGATACAGTCCCTTCCTGATAAAGCTCTCGTTTTTTACCGTCCACTTTATAGGATCTGATTATCAGCTTATCCCAATGATCACGAACTTCTTCATAGGGCCAAAATACATTTGCTAATGGCTTATCACAAAGTTGCTTGGCAATAGTAATCCCGTTTACTTCGGCATTTCTGTCCGTATGGTCAGAACCCGCCCCGACATAAAGTTTGCCGTCGATCGCTAGCAGGACATATTCCACTTCTCCTGAGGAACCCGTGCCAATTGCTTCAATGGAATTATTCAACGTAATGCGCGAAGCGCTTACACGATAATAAACCGGTGTAGTATTTGGCCTTGAAACGCCAACGGCCTCCAGCTCTTCCATATGATGTTCCATGGAAGCCTTGTCACGCGCCGTCCAACCGCCGATCACGGCGTGTTTAACTGGGGCCGCAATGGATTTTTGACCGTGCTCTGTTTTTACAGTGAGCTGTAACATTACATTTTCGTTCGTGGTAGATTCTCTAAGTTCCATGGTTAGTCCTTATTCAGTAATGACGAATGAGTGCTTCGACAGTTCTTCCCACTGCGAGCAATTTTCGGTCCGTGTCCCCATTTCCCATCAGCATGAACCCGACCGGCGCGGCCGACGGTTCGTGGCATGGGATTGACAGGGCATCTCTATCCAAAAAATTTGCGACGGAAGTATTCCGTAATACTTTCAGGTTCGTCGACGTGATGATGTCCTGGTCGACCAAAGTTTTCACAAGCGGCGGAATGATTGAAACGGTCGGCAATAAAACAGCATCAAACGGCCTGGTTTTTTGGGACATCGTCTTCCTTATTCTTTGTCGATGTTCCAACAGCTCAATAAAATCGGCTGCAGTTTGAGAGGCGCCAGCAGGAAAACGGCTCTTTACCCAGGGATCATATAGGTCCCCTTTTTGCTCAAGATGCCGCTTATGCCAGTTGAAAGCCTCTGCACCTACAATACCCCCCATACGATTGACGTGAGGCAGCTCCGCTAATATTTTTGTATCGATCTTCTTGACTTTCGCGCCCGCGAGAGCCAGTTTTTCAACGGCTTTCTCAAAGGCTTTTGATACATCGCCATCCAAATCATCCAGTAAATAACTATCTGGAATAGCAAAGCTAAGAGAGGAAATTTCAGGCACAGCATGCGTTGCCGTGTCGCCGGACAAGCAGCTATCCAGATCTTCACAACACGCGACGGAATTTGCTAGGGGTCCAATACTGTCAAGGGTTTTGGAAAGCGGGATACTTCCGGCCTTTGGGACCCGGCTGGAAGTTGGCTTAAACCCCACGATGCCACAAAAAGCTGCCGGAATTCGGCAAGACCCGCCCGTGTCACTTCCCAAGGTCGCGACGACCATCCCATCCGCAACTCCAACCGCACCTCCACTGGAAGATCCACCGGGAATACGGCCGTTCTTACGGTCATAAGGGTTAAGCGGCGTACCGGTATTGTTATTTATCCCAAGCCCGGAATAGGCAAACTCGTTCATGTTTGCGCGGCCGATCACGATGAAACCCGCTGCCCGCAAACGTGTTACCGCCATAGCGTCCCGCTCCGCAGGGGGGCAATCCTCAAGGACCTTGGATCCCGCCCGCGTCACCTCTCCCTTTGTATCGAAGAGATCTTTGATCGAAATCGGTATTCCAGAAAACTGAGGAAGCTTAATGCCTTGCGCCCTCAGATGATCAACTCGATCCGCTTTCAACCTCGCGTCATCCTCCGCTACATTTACAAAGGCATTTTTACCCTGTCCATCGATATCGCGGATCTTTTGAAGGCTTTCTTCAACCAAATCTCGCGATGTTTGATGGCCGGATTGCAAGACTCTGGATATGCTGTAAAGCGTTCTCATGATGGCTATGATCTCTGCTTATTGTGGATCATAATAATGTTGTTCGAGCAACAGGCACCCGCCTTCAGTTCTAAACGGGCCATGTGGGACATGCGGCGGACGGCAACAATATGTATTACTGTCAAATCTTTCGCCACCTTTGCCCTCTGTATCATTGCCGACCCATAAATCACCGGATATGACAAATACTTCTTCCCAATAATCATGTTCAAACGGTACTGTCGTATAGGTTCCAGCTTCAAACTTCAGCAACCGTGTGTGACCACCGCATCTGTTCTTCATGTCCAGTTTTCCAGTCAGGATTTTCTGCTTAATGCCACTCGGATAGCCTTCCGGAGTCTCCCAGCCGTTTTCCATATCCAGTTGTAGAAATTCAAGATGTTCTTTGTTGACAGGCATATGTATTCCTCTTGATAAAGTTAAGTGTAGATTTGAGCTAGCCGCCCTTAGCTAGAGTTGGAAGCGTCGTCACGATTTCCGGAAATAGGGTGATCAAACCAACGGCAAGAACCATTAGAACAAAGAATGGCAACGTAGCTCGGGCAATGTAAAAAATGTTCCGTCCCGTCAAGCCTTGGATGACGAAAAGATTGAAACCAACCGGCGGTGTAATCTGGGAAATTTCAACCACTAACACCACGAAGATGCCAAACCAAAGCAGATCAATTCCCGCGGCATTTACCATTGGAAGAATAACAGCGGAGCTCAGTACAACGACCGAAATACCATCTAGAAAACATCCCAAGACAACGAAGAAAATCGATAAAACAGCCAGCAATGCGTAAGGGGAAAGGTTCATATCTCGAATTGCAACCGCCAAGGCTTCTGGCAGCCCTACGAAGCCCATAGCAACGGAGAAACCCGAAGCACCGGCTAATATCAAGCCAATCATTGACGTCGTTCTCGTCGCGCCCATAAGGCTATCAAAAAACGTGTTTTTTGTTAGGGACCCGGATAAAAGAGCGATTAACAGAGCCCCGACAACGCCGAGCGCTGCCGCTTCTGTAGCCGTAGCCCAGCCGAGGTAAATCGACATCATCACGCCGCCAATTAATAGCAAGACAGGCATTAGTTTCGGAAGTGACTTTGTCTTTTTAGACCAGCTAGGTTTGGTTCCGTCACTTGGAGCTCCTTCTGGAACAAAAAACCCCCAGACGGTGATGTAGAGGAAAAATAGAAAGGCAAGGAGCAAGCCGGGCAACACTCCGGCGATGAACAGCTTGACGATAGAGACATCAGCGGAAACACCGTAAACGATCATGATGATGGATGGCGGTATCAACAGTCCTAATGTCGCTGAACTGGCAAGCGATCCAAGCACCATTTTTTCATCGTATTTGCGCTTCTTCAACTCCGGGATAGACATTTTACCGATGGTCATTGCCGTAGCCGCCGAAGAGCCAGAGACAGCCGCAAATATTGCACAGCCAAAAACATTGACGTGCAACATGCGGCCCGGTATCCGCGTTACCCAAGGAGCAATGCCAGAAAACATGTCCTCCGCTAATTTGGTTCTAAAAAGAATTTCTCCCATCCAGATAAAAAGTGGCAATGCGACTAGCGTCCATATTGTCGAATGACTAAAAATAGTTTTGGCAAGGACAGATCCAGCGGGCACACCTGAAAAAGTGACGATGGTGATCAAGCTGACCGCCATCAAGGATATTGCAACCCATAATCCACCTGCAAGCAGCAGAAAAAGAAACAATACGATAAAGAATGAAACAGCTATCAAGTCCATTTTTTCCCTCCTATTCAGTTAGTGAGAATTCAGAACTTGCGCGTTCAAAGGCTGTCTGTTTATTGAGTAAAACTGCGACTGCGTCGTCAATCAATGCGACCGCAAACAGCCCTAGTCCGACAACAAAGACACTCTGGGGCAACCAAAGCGGCACTCCAAAAAGACCATCCGACATATCGCCATACTTCAAGGATTTGGCGACCATGTCGCCGAAGTGCCATGTCATGAAAGAAATAATGCCGATGGCAACCACTAAACAGGAGAAATTGATGACCCGTTTCATAGGACGCCCAAAGAATTGAAGTATTAACTCGACGCGAATGTGGCTGCCCGCCCGAAAGCTATAAGCAAGGCTCAAAAAGATCACGCCAGCCATCAGAAATCCGGCCATTTTATTTGCGGATGGCACAACAAATTCAAATATGCGCCCAGTAATCTGCGCGAGTATTATTCCGACAATGAGGAGAAGGCATATAGCCGCTAAAATACCACCAAGAAAATAAAGACTATCTAGAATTTTTCGCATCTTTGAACTTCCTTTTAAAAGAAAGCCAGCTGAAAAGAGCTTTCAGCTGGTACAGTCAAATGAGCTTATTTTCCGTCGTAGGAATCTTTCAGCTTCTTGCCGTTTTCGCCTGCACTTTCAAGCCATTCAGCAATCATCTGATCACCAATTGCCTGCATACGACCTACAACTGCCTTTGGCGGTTCAGGCACGAGAATCCCGTTTTTCTTCAATTCTTCTACGGCTTCCACACCAATTTCTTCACTGCGTTTCCAGCCTCGTTCCTCGGCACTTTTTGCGGCTTTAAGAAGAGCCTGCTGGACATCCGCATCCAATCCATCAAAGGCTTCCTTGTTCACGATGACCATATTTTTTGGATGCATAGCTTCAGTGTTGTAATATACCTTGAGAAAATCCCAAGCCTTAAGATCCACACCACTTTGCGCGGAAGTTACCATGGCTCCGACCACACCTGTAGAAAAAGCCTGTGCGACTTCGGCATATTGTACTTGCGTTGGCACAGCACCCATCAGCTCAGCCAATCTCGCAGTCGCCGCATTGTAAGAGCGAAACCGAACGCCTTTCATATCATCAATTGTCGCGATTTCTTCCTGAACGTAAATGCCCTGTCCGGGCCACGGAACCGTATACAAAACGTCAATATTTTCATTTTGCAGGATATTTTCAACAATGGGCTTTTGGGCTTCCCAGAGTTTCTTGGCGTTGCCTTGACCTGCCGCAAGAAATGGCACGCCATCGGCGCCGAAAATCGCATTTTCATTCGCATGTACCGACATGAGCACTTCGCCAATTTTGACGTCACCATCCCGCACGGCGCGTTTGATTTCCGTAATTTTCATCAGTGACGCCGCGCTATGCACACGGAGCTTTAGCTTCCCGCCAGACAGCTTTTCCACATCTTCAGCGAACTGCCTGACATTCTTCGTATGAAAATTTCCGTCTGGATAAGGTGTCGGCATATCCCACGTTTCAGC
>Ga0315336_1001609_pt1 | contig 41598 bp, 39 predicted proteins | sample ASW5metaG_FD_204512 | JGI IMG/M metagenome (GOLD analysis project Ga0315336, IMG submission 204512) | Ammonia-oxidizing marine archaeal communities from Monterey Bay, California, United States - ASW #5 | ecosystem: Environmental > Aquatic > Marine > Intertidal zone | place: USA: California... | reverse complement strand
AGCTCATCAGCCACCTCGGCGTACTGTGCCTGAGAGGCATCGAGCCTTTTCACCAGCGCGGCAGCAGCCCGGATAATGTCGGCGAAGTCCTCGATGACTGTTTCCGGCGTGACCTGAAATCGAGGCAGCAAGATAGTCGCCGTGGTTTCTTCGACCCGACTGATCACGTGCGTCTGTACGTCTGTCAGTCGAAGATAGAAATAACCGAAAAACAGATAAGCCAGAATGGCCGTCATGGTCGTGGATAAGGCGGCCGACATGCCGTGCATAACCATTCCCAAACCACCAGTCTCGGTCACCGTGGAGACCATATTGGAGGCACCGAAAAGCGATATGGACAGAGAAACAATAGTGCCAAACACGCCCGTCAATATGAGGACGTTCTGAACAAACTTGGGAAAACTGTTACGGCTCGATTCATCGGCCAGAAGGGTAGCTGCCAACGCGTTGTGGTTAACCGGTGATCGGCGATGGTGGAGGTCGCGCAGCGTGCGGTAACGCCTCAGAATTATGGCACCTTCCGCAAGACCTCTCTCTGGGTCCACCCCACTGTCCACATTGTCCAAAAACTGCCCAATCGCCTGTTCTTCCCCGCCGTAGCTGATAAAAAGGCGTACCAGCTGATACATCCCGGACAAGAACAGCAGAAGGATACCGCCATTGATGAACCAGCCCACCTGAGTCAGTTGATTCCTCAAATAGACCTCGGCCAGAAATTCGCGCTGCCACAGCGCTACCAATAAACAGATTACAGCAAGCGCTACAAGCTGCATCAGAATTGGCTTGATATAACTATTTTTGTACCTGGACACGGTCATTGTGCGCTGTCGGTTGTTGTAAAATCGCTCTTGGTCAGGCGATGATACGTTAAGCATGATTATCCCATGATTTTCAGAGTGCCTTCGTGACAAATGGTGACTTTCTCCTGGTTTTACCTCCTAAGGCCTCCTGTTCAAGCCCAGACTACGCCAGCTCTTTGGGTGTCGATTGCGAGTTCATAGGTACTTCATTATACTATATAGTAGTACTAACCTAATAGGAGAGCGGGACTTGCCAGCACCTAGGAAGCCTCCACCATCCTGGTGGTTGCTGGGCTACCTTGCCCAATATCAACCTCAAGCACTGCTTACTACGCTCGAAAAAGCGGGCTTACCGGCGGATCTTATCTATCAGGCGGCCGCTGAAACCGCCCAAAACCTACCTAGTCCGGTCTATCGTCGCCTGTCGAAGACATGGGCCGTACGTCGGTTGCGTTACCGTAAAATACCAAATGCGTAGTGGCACAATAGTATTTGTACTATTAAGTAGTACAATTGAAAAACTTAATGGGAGGAACACCTCACCCCGATCTGCCTTCCGACACCCGGATCGCCAAAATACATAGCATTTCGAACAGGATGGTGGCGGCGTTCAAAGCAGTATTGCCTGATGGATCAAGGGGAGGAGAGACTTCGACGACATCGCCACCGATAAAATCCAGACCCCTCAGTTCGCGAATCAAGCGCTGGGCTTCGCGCATGGTGATACCGCCCGCCTCAGGTGTGCCGGTGCCAGGCGTATAGACCGGATCCAACCCGTCGACATCAAAGGTCAGATACGCCGGCCCGTTACCCACCACCCGTTTTGCTTCCTGGGCTACCGCCTGCCAACCCAGGTCATCGAATTCTTCGATGGTAATCACCCGCATCCCGTTGTCCCGCGAATAGTCGAGGCCCTCGGCGAAGTTCTGACCGCCGCGAATCCCGATCTGTACGGTTCTCCGGGGATCAATCAACCCCTCTTCTGTCGCCAGGCGAAACGGCGCACCATGATGAAATTTTGACCCAAAAACCGCCGGCCAGGTATCGGTATGGGCATCAATATGGACTAGCCCTAGCGGTTTATCGTAGCCGGGCGCCAGTGCTTTTAGAATTGGGTAGGTGACTGAATGATCGCCACCGACGGCCAGAGGGCGGACCCCCGTTTTAGCAATGGCTACAAAATATCGTTCGATATCGTTGATTGCCTGGTCCAGGTTGAATAAATCATTAAAACGAACGTCACCCAAGTCTGCTACGCGGGCCCGGTTATAGGGCTGCTCCCCCGTTGCGACATTGATTGCACGCATCAGGGTTGACTCATTTCGCACTTCCCGGGGGCCATAACGAGCCCCAGTTCGGCAGGTCAAACCGCCGTCGTAGGGTATTCCGATGATCCCGATTTCCACCCCATCAAGTGATTCGACGAGCGGCGTGCGCATAAAGGTCGCTACTTCAGTGAAGCGAGGGGCTTGCATGGGCTCATAGGGCTCGCCGGTAATATCCCTGCGTTGGTAAAAACCTTTCTGGTCTGTGTTTGACATCTTCAATCTCCTGGCCGGTATCCCATTATGCGGGTTAAGTCCCTGCACGACCATGAATTGTGCGTTGTTTCGTGATTTTGTGACACCATGAAGTATTACTGTGATCAGGGCAGTGTTCGTGCGAATAACGGTGGTTGCTGCAATGATAATCCGCAGACCCGAGCTATAGTCGATAGACTTCCCTCAAACAACTCTGCTGCGCCAAATGGTTTTCCCACTGAGCGCTGGTGGCCCATAAGACAAACTCGGAGTAACCCTATGTCTGACCGTTACATTAACTATGACAAACTACAGATCGAACGCCCGGCCGACGGGATCCTGAAGATCACATTCAACAAGCCTGAGCGCTTGAACTCGGTGGATTGTCAAACACACTCTCAGCTGACCGAAATATGGCGTGATATCGATGCGGATTCGACCGTGCGCGCGGTTTTAGTAACCGGCGCGGGAAAGGCGTTCTCCGCGGGTGGGGATTTTGACCTGATCGAAGAAATTATCGATGACCCACAAACCAGAATGCGGGTCTGGAAGGAAGCGCGTAGCCTGGTTTACAACATTATCAACTGCAACAAAGTCATCGTTTCAGCGATTAACGGCCCGGCGGTTGGCGCAGGTCTGGTGGTAGGCCTGTTGGCCGACGTATCTATTGCAGGTAAGGCAGCACGCATTGTGGATGGTCACACCCGCCTAGGTGTAGCGGCCGGAGACGTTGCCTGCATCATCTGGCCCCTGTTGTGCGGCATGGCTAAATCCAAATACTACCTACTGACCTGCAAACCACTGAAAGGCGAGGAGGCTGAACGCATCGGGCTCGTGTCCTTGTGCGTAGACGACGATCAGCTGCAGGAGACAGCACTGGAGATTGCAACCGAACTGGCAGCTGGGGCACAAAGCGCGATCCGCTGGACTAAGTACTCCCTGAATAACTGGCTTCGGATGGCTGGACCCACGTTTGATGCGTCGACTGCGCTCGAAATGCTCGGCTTCACCGGCGCGGAAGTGAAAGAGGGTCTGGCATCGCTCAAGGAAAAACGATCGCCGCAGTTCCCAAAAGATTGTCCACTGTAACTGCGCTGTACAACCAGTCGAATCCCCGGTGCTACCCCGCACGCACATCAATCCTCCAAGTCACTGGGTAACCGAACCAAAGCTGCCTTACAGTCAGGCAGTGCGTTGCGGTGAATTTATCTTCACAACCGGGCAGGTTGCTTTGGATACAACCCTTACTGTCATCGCCGCGACTGATTTACGTGGTCAAATCCAGGCAGCGGTTGACGATCTTTGCGGGGTGCTGGATGCAGCCGACACGAATCCGGCCGATTTAGTACATCTGCGGGCCTTCTACATTCCGACCAACACGCTAACCAGTGACGAAATCATGGTATGGATCGGCCAATGCCTGGGTTTTCTGGGGGCAGCCGGACCAACTATTACCCTGGTTCCGGTCGAAATGCTGATGTCGCCCGGCGTGCTGTTCGAGATTGAAGGCATCGCAATGCGTGGACAACGTGGCCAATCACTTGACCGAACTGCTGCCTCGGACCCGCACTGGTATGGTTTGCCGAGCCCTTTCAGTCACGTCTTGCGAGTAGGCCAAATGCTGTTCACCAGCGGTATCACTGCGCGGAACCGGGCAGGAATGGTGCAATCCCCGGGCGATCTGACCGGACAATCACACGCTGTGCTGCAACGACTCGATGGGTTGTTACGTCAACTCGGTGGCGACATCCGAGATGTCGTAAAAACCAATGTGTTTAACGTGGAGCTTGGCAACGCCCAAGACTGGTCAGCCCCTGCCCTCGCTCGGGCCAGCTACTACCCCGAGCCCGGACCTGCTGCAACAGGGATTAGCCTGCGTACCGCCGAACCTCGTGATGTCATGATAATTAACGACGTGATTGCGATGCGATGCAAGGACGGGCAACGCATGGCTCGATCATACGTCTGGCCAGATAATCACTGGGACTGGGCCGTGCACTTACCCTACCGACACGGGATTCGATGCGGCGATCTGGTGTTTCTCGGTGGTCAGGTGCCACTCAATCAAGATGCCAGTGTTGCATACAAGGGAGACATGGCCGCACAGACCGAACTGTCCATGGAATATATTCGCCGCGTACTCTACGAGTTCGGACTGGACTTTACACATGTAATTCGCATCAACACCTTTTACGCAACCGGAGACACAGGGGACCCAGATGAGTCCCTTTGGAAGCGCAACCTACATGCGCGCTTTACCCACTTTGTGTCGCCCGGACCGACAACAACCGGCATACCTTTGCCCTACCTGGCGTACGCGGAGATGAACATCGAAATTGATGTGATTGCGATGGTCTAAATGTTTCAGTAAGGCGAATAGGTCGTGTCTATCTACTTATTTACAGACAAAAACAGTAGGGGTCATTGATCAGCACACGCCGCTTGCGCTGACCCGCCTTTGGAACTGGGCAAACTGTGTAGAATCGGCTTACCAAACGCCTTCCGATAGGTGAACCAGGACATCGGACTATGCCAACCACCACACTCAACCGATACGCACCAGAACGACACATCAAAGCGCCAACCGGGGATGAACTTCAGTGCAAGCACTGGGGGGCCGAGGCACCGATGCGAATGCTGATGAATAACCTGGACCCTGAGGTCGCGGAAAATCCGGCCGAATTAATCGTCTACGGTGGGGTCGGACGGGCTGCCCGCGACTGGGACAGTTTCGATCAAATTATAGGTTCGCTCAAGAACCTCGAGGAGAACGAAACACTGCTCGTCCAATCCGGTAAGCCTGTCGGTGTGTTCCAAACCCATGAAGAAGCACCCCGGGTACTGATTGCCAACTCGAATTTGGTTCCTCACTGGGCAACACTGGAACATTTCTCAGAACTGGATCAACAGGGCCTAATGATGTACGGACAGATGACGGCCGGATCCTGGATTTATATCGGTTCCCAAGGCATCGTTCAGGGGACCTATGAAACATTCGCGGAACTGGCCCGACAGCACTTCGGCGGCTCGTTCGAAGGCCGGTGGATACTGACTGCGGGGCTCGGTGGCATGGGCGGCGCCCAGCCGCTGGCAGCGACCATGAATGGCGCATCGATGATCGCAGTGGAATGCAACATGCAGTCGATTGAGTCGCGCCTGCGGACTCGCTACCTCGATGCATGGGCCGACAATCTGGATGACGCTCTCAAGCTGGTCGAGGATGCCCACAACAACGGCCGGGCTATCTCGGTGGGTTTGCTGGGTAACGCCGCCGACGTGTTTCCGGATATTGCAGCGCGCTCCCGACAGGATGCCAGATACCTGCCCGATGTGGTAACCGATCAGACCTCCGCCCATGATCCTCAGACTGGCTATCTGCCCCAGGGCTGGTCAGTCGACGATTGGATTGAGCGTCGACGAACTGACCCTGCCGGTGTCACCAATGCAGCTAAAGCATCCATGGCCGTTCAGGTGCGGGCGATGCTGGATTTCTGGGAGCGGGGAATTCCGGTGGTGGACTACGGCAACAATATCCGTCAGATGGCTCAGGAAGTCGGCGTCAAAAACGCTTTCGACTATCCTGGTTTTGTGCCTGCTTACGTCAGGCCACTGTTCTGCACTGGTACAGGGCCATTCAGATGGGCGGCGTTGTCAGGGGACCCGGAGGACATTTACAAAACTGACCAAAGGGTCAAGGAACTCATCCCGGACAACCCGCACCTCCATCGCTGGCTGGACATGGCTCGAAAACGAATCGCCTTCCAAGGCATGCCAAGCCGGATCTGCTGGGTGGGACTGGGTGATCGCGATAGGATTGGGCGAGCCTTTAACCAGATGGTGGCAAATGGCGAGCTGAGTGGGCCGATCGTGATCGGCCGCGACCACCTAGACAGCGGATCGGTTGCGAGTCCAAACCGCGAGACCGAAAACATGAAAGACGGGTCAGATGCTGTTTCCGATTGGCCCATCCTTAACGCGCTTTTAAACACGGCATCAGGTGCAACATGGGTGTCTTTTCATCATGGCGGTGGTGTGGGTATCGGGTTCTCCCAACATGCCGGTTTGGTCATAATGGCTGATGGTTCAGCCTCGGCTGATCGAAAACTAGCCCGCGTATTATGGAACGATCCTGCCACCGGTGTAATGCGTCACGCTGACGCGGGATACGAGGAGGCAATAGCATGCGCCCGGGACAAAGGTCTAAACTTGCCGGGAATTCTGGCTTAACTCGCTACGGTTGAGATACTTGTAACCGAAGCAGGGAATTTGCAAAAGTCTTGTAGCGAACGTTGTCTGACTGCATCATTCTAGTCTGGGCTAATTAGAAAGAATCAGGTAACCCTACGTAGATCGGCTCCTACTTACCGATACAAAACTTCGAGAAGATCTGGCCCAACAGGTCTTCCGTGGTGACTTGGCCCGTGATTTCACCGAGTGCACGCTGTGCCAGTCGAAGTTCTTCCGCAAGCAACTCATGGGCCAAACCAACCTGCTGTTCTGCGGCCTGCAGGTGAGTTTGTGCTGCCAACAACGCTTCGATGTGGCGCCGGCGGGCCATCAGAGGCAAATCACCCATACCTGTGTATCCAAGCATTTGCTGAATAGCCCGCTCCAGGACATCAATACCGACACCAGTCTTCGCCGAAACCGCAACGCTTCGTGCACCTTCGTCTTCAACTACCCCGGACGCTCTACCACTGAGATCACACTTGTTGTAAACCCGAAGCATTCTGTCCGCGTCGGGCGCCATTGATGCATGATTCTGGCTGGTCTGCGGTTCGGTATCGTCAATCACAAACAGCACCAGGTCGGCCTGTTCGATTGCTTGTGTGGCCCGACGAACGCCTTCTTCTTCGACGTAGTCAGTGCTTTCTCTCAAGCCTGCTGTATCGGTCAGCTGGACCGCTATACCGGCTACATCGATCGTCGTATCGACCACATCACGCGTGGTGCCAGGGGTGGTGCTGACGATAGCCCGATCTTCTCGCGCCAATGCATTCATCAGGCTTGATTTTCCGGCGTTGGGCAACCCTGCCAACACAGCCCGGGCACCGTGAGCCAATAGACTTCCCGGCCGGGCTTGGTCAAGTAATGATGAGAGCCGCTGATTGCTATGATTTAATCGGGCTTGTGCTGCGTTTGAATCGAGCACACTCACGGGCTCCTCCGAGAAGTCTATATCTGCTTCGAAAAATACTCTTAAATCACCTATCTCCTTCGATAATAGAGTTATCTCCTTCGAAAAATCACCCATTAAAGACCGCACTGCCGCCCGCGCAGCGGCCTGGGTCTGGCTGTCAATGAGATCGGCGACCGCTTCGGCTTGAGCGAGATCCAGTCGACCGTTAAGAAATGCCCGTTCGGTGAATTCGCCAGGCTGCGCTGGTCGGGCACCATGGCTCAAGGCGCAGGCCAGAACGCCATCCAGTACCCGGGGTCCGCCGTGGCCTTGGAGCTCTAGTACATCCTCGCCGGTATAGGAGGCCGGCGCTTCAAAGAAAAGTACTAGTCCCTTGTCTAGCGGCGAACCATCGGCTGCTCTGAACACGCGGTGCGTGGCTTGTTTCGGTTGTGGCAGTACGCCAGTGATAGCACGCGCTATAACCCTGGCTCGAGGCCCTGACACTCGGACGATACCGATAGCGCCCACGCCAGGCGGCGTTGCGATCGCGGCGATGGTGTCTTGATCCTGTTGCACCGTTCGTGACCGCGGTCGACTGGGCGATGTCGACTCGCCTTGACTAGCCTCCAGATGCGGCGATCTTTCGTGTAATCATCCACTGCTGGCCAATGGACAGAATGTTGTTCACCAGCCAATACAGCACCAGCCCAGCGGGGAACCACAGAAAGAAGACCGTAAACACCACTGGCATAGCCAACATGATGTTCTTTTGCATCGGGTCAACGGGCGTAGGATTCAAGATCGTCTGACCAAACATAGACGCCCCCATAAGCAACGGCAACACGTAGTACGGATCCTGAACAGAAAGATCCTTAATCCATAACATAAAGGGTGCTTGCCGCAGCTCGACGCTTTCCAACAAGACCCAGTACAACGAGATGAAGACTGGAATCTGTATTACGATCGGCAAACAACTACCAAAAGGATTGATTTTTTCCTTTTTATAAATCTCCATCATGGCCTGCTGGAATTTCTGTTTGTCATCGCCAAAACGCTCCTTGAGCGTTTTCATGCGGGGCTGAAGATTCTTCATCCTTGCCATCGACTTGTAGCTGGCCGCCGACAACGGATAGAACACTAGCTTAACCATCAAAGTCAGTAGGATGATCGACACACCCCAGTTTTGGACAACGCCATGGATGTAATTCAATAACCAGAATAGCGGAGATGAGATCGGCGTCAGCCAACCGTAATCTACGGTTAACTCCAACTGCTGATCTATCTCGGTGAGGCGTTTCTGTTCTTTAGGGCCAACAAACAGTTGAGCGCTGAGAGAACCCTGTCTGCCGGCCGGCACCACGACCGGCTCTACACTCTTGTAACCAATATGGTAACGCGGTTGGCTGTCTTTAGCTGTAACCGTTGAATAGAATTCATAGGCACTACTCCCCTGAGGCAGCAACGCACCCACAAAATAGTGTTGCAACATAGCGACCCAACCCGAAGGAGTGTTGCGGACCAAATTCTCCTCGTACATGTCATCAAAATCTATCTTCTGGTACTTGTCTTCCGGTGTGTATATAACGCCACCTGTGTAGCTTGGCAGCCGCCCAAAGAAGCCGAGTCCACTAGATTTCTGCTCGACCTTAGTGCGAAGTATCTGGTTATATAGGAACCCCTGCCACGCTGTGGCGGTCGAGTTGTCGATTTCGTAACGGATGTCGATGTAGTAGCTATCTCGATAAAACGTATAAACCTTGCGATAGATAACACCATTAGGGCTCTGCCACCTAAGAACCGCTTCGACACGATCTGCACCTGGCGACAGGGTATACTTTTGCTGATTAGCTTCGTACTGTGTATGGTGATTTGGTAACTCACCTTGTGCGCCCAAGAGACCACCCTGAATAACAAAAAGGTCAGCGCCCTCTTCGTTTAACAATCGAAACGGTTCATCTGGGTAGTCCAGCTTTTCAGGATACGTCAACAACTCTAACCGTCTCAGGTCACCCCCATAGGTATCTATGGCGGCGCGTATGAGATCTGTTTCAATCACCACAACGTTACCTGATGGTAGGGTTTTCAATATCAGTTTAGGCACTTCATTTGCAGCAGTGCTGGTGATTGTGCTCGCGGCAGTCGGCGCACTGGGGACATCTTCAGTGTTTACCGCGATGGCTTGGCCCTGCCCAGATTGCTGAGCTGTTTGTGACATCACCGGCACTACAGGTGTTGCGTTGTGTAGGATCCAGGCCTGCCAAATCAGTACCAGCACCAGTGCTAACCCGGTAAACAGTATGAGTCTCTGGAAATCCACTTTTAGCGCGTCAGTGGTGCAAACAACCGGAGTTGCTCGCGTTCTCGCCTGGGACCATGTCCACACCACCTGGGTGCCAGGGGTTGCAGCGGATCAGTCGACGCAGGGTCAACCATATGCCACGGGTTATACCGTGACGCTCGATTGCCTCTATGGCGTAGGACGAGCACGTGGGATAGAAACGGCAACTCGGCCCCAATAACGGACTGATCAAGTAGCGATATCCGCGCAGTGCCGCTGTAACTACTTGCCGCATTTCTCTCTCACCCTTACCCAGTGACCCAAAAGACTCCGATCGACCTGTAAGCGTCCGGTTTCGTTGGCTTGCTGCCGTGCGACCACAACCAGGTCCAGACCAGTCAGTGGCTGTTTATGATAACGAAAGGATTCTCGTACCCGGCGCTTCAATCGATTGCGCCGCACCGCTTTAGTGGACACTCGCCGGGAGACTGTGATGCCTAGCCGCGCGTCGCCTGTTGGTCGTCTCGCCGCATAGACAGTAAACAGTTGATCATCGCTACGGCATCGTTTTGCGATCGTCGTACGGTAATCCTCGCTGTGCAGAAGGCGTTCGCTTCGCATGAAGCGGGCGTTACTCACTGCCGGCGGCTAACGACGCCTGGCAGTCAGGCGCTGAGCTGCGCCCGGCCTTTCGCCCGGCGCGCGTTGAGCACAGCTCGTCCTGCGCGTGTCTTCATTCGCGCCCGAAAACCGTGTCGTCGCTTTCGTTTGACTTCACTGGGCTGAAAAGTGCGCTTCATAAGGCGTATCCCGAATTCTTTGGCCGGCTCTCAAAAAAGGCGTCGGACTTTACTCGTAATTGTGGCTTAATGTCAATGTTTTTGGGCACTCGACAGCGTGCTGTGGATAAATAAATTTAGTATTATTTCTGTGGATAACTTTCAATTTATCGTTTACACTGGCTCCTAAGACAGTCACCGCCCACTCGCCCCATTAAACCCAAACTGCGCCAACAGCGCTACCGACAGACTCCACAACCACTACTATCGTGTCCACTGCGCTTTGGAAACTCTGCTTAAGTCGTCTCGAAGACGACCTCTCCGCACAACAGTTTAATACGTGGATCAGGCCGCTACACGCCGTTGAACATGCCAACGGTCTAACGTTGCTAGCACCCAACCGATTTGTACGCGACTTCGTGCGCAAAGAATATCTTGAGCTGATTTCTAACCTAGCGAAAAATTTTAGCCCCAAACCGGCTGCGGTCAGACTAGATATTGGCAGCGAACAAGCAGGAAACGGTGCTTCGGTCACCGCTGACCAGCCACCAGCCGCCCGGAACAAAGGGATGGGTGCTCTAGGATTTGAAGGACGCCTTAACCCAGCATTTACATTTGAGGCCCACGTAGAGGGTAAATCCAACCAACTCGCCCGGGCCGCTGCCAGTCAGGTCGGAGAAAATCCGGGACACGCGTATAACCCGTTGTTTCTTTACGGGGGTGTCGGTCTAGGCAAAACACACCTCATGCAGGCCGCGGGCAATCTGACTCGGCAACTCAGACCGGACGCCAAAGTTCTGTACGTACACTCCGAACGGTTTGTGGCCGATATGGTTAAGGCTTTACAGCATAACGCGATCAATGAGTTCAAACGTTTTTATCGATCTTTGGATGCGCTGCTAATAGATGATATTCAGTTCTTTTCGGGAAAAGAGCACTCACAGGAAGAGTTTTTCCATACTTTCAATACGTTACTGGAGGGACAGCGGCAAGTCGTGATTACCAGTGACCGTTTTCCACGTGAGATTTCCGGCGTCCAGGAACGTCTGATTTCCCGGTTTGGCAGCGGCCTGACCGTCCCGATCGACCCGCCCGAACTCGAGACGCGGATGGCCATCTTAAAAAACAAAGCCCAACAAAAGGGCGTAGACCTACCAGAAGACGTGTGTTTCTTTGTGGCCAAACAGATCCGATCCAATGTTCGGGAGCTCGAGGGCGCACTGCACAGGATTATCGCAAGTGCCAACTTTACCGGACGCAATATCAACACAGAACTTGCTCGGGAAGCCCTGCGCGATCTGTTGGTTTTTCAGGAACGCCAGGTCACCATACAGAACATCCAGAAAGTAGTGGCGGAATACTTCAAGATGCGGGTCTCGGACCTTCATTCCAAGCGAAGGAACCGCCAGATTACTCGACCACGCCAAATCGCTATGGCGTTAGCGAAGGAGCTCACCACCATGAGCTTGCCAGAAATCGGCGATGCGTTCGGGGGTAGAGACCACACAACTGTCTTGCACGCTCAGCGTAAGATTGCTGAGTTGGTCAAGACAGATCCTAAGATCAGCGAAGACTACCAGAACCTGTATCGCCTTCTAGGTGGATAAGGTGTGGGTTTCCAGTGAATAACTATGGCATGATTTCCTTAACGCAGTTTTGACGGTACCTTACTATCATATATACAATTTAATTCACAATTTTATACACACCACTTAATTTTAATAACCCTTTGTTTTTATTACTAAAGTATAACTTTTCTACTTATTAACAGCCCTAATTAAATCAGTAAACAGATTACTTATGAAATTATTAATAGAGCGAGAACAACTACTAACGCCACTCAACACTGTCACCAGTGTTGTAGAACGCAGGCAAACCCTACCGATACTGGCGAACGTGTTAATGCAACTAGAGAACAATACACTCACTTTAGTAGGTACCGATCTGGAAGTGGAAACCAGCATTCAAACCACAGTGCTAGACGGCAGTGATGGTCAGTGTACGGTGACAGCTCGAAAACTTCTCGACATTTGCCGCGCGCTACCCGATAGCGCCAAACTGGAATTCAGTGCAGACGGAGGCAAGCTCAAGATTAAGTCAGGCCAGAGCCGCTTCAGCCTACAGACCCTACCGGCGGCCGATTTTCCACGGCTTGAGACCGAGAACTGGGAAGAACGAGTTCGCTTGGAGCAATCAGCACTACGGGGTCTTTTCGACAAAACAGCCTTTTCGATGGCGCAACAGGACGTGCGCTATTTTTTAAATGGTGTGCTGATTGAGTTGGATGGCGACACGATTAACTCCGTAGCGACGGATGGGCACCGGTTGGCGCGCAGCCGAACAAAACTGCCCAGTGCTGCCGGGTCGCTGCGCCAAGCGATTATCCCCCGAAAGGCCGTTCTGGAACTCGGACGATTCCTGGCCGACGGCGGAGACGAGATAACACTGGAACTTAATCCAAACCACGTGCGATTCAGCCGACCTGGCGCACAACTGACCAGTAAATTGATTGATGGAAAGTTCCCCGACTACAAAGCGGTCATGTCGCAAGTCCTGACACAGAAAATGGTCGCTGACCGAGAACTGCTCCACGAAGTACTGGCGAGAACCTCAGTGCTGACAAACGAAAAATATCGGGGTATCCGGCTCGATTTATCCAAGGGTTCATTAAAGCTGTCGGCCCACAATCCCGATCAAGAAGAAGCCAATGACGAGGTGAGCGTGGAGTATGAAGGTGACAACCTGGAGATTGGATTCAACGTGACTTACCTGATGGATGCGCTTCGGGCTATGTCGACAAAGACTGTGGAAGCTGAGTTGCAGGACGGGAACAGTGGCTGCATGCTTCACGAACCTGATGATGATGACACGCTGTACCTAATTATGCCCATGCGATTGTAGAGCAGTCGTACGTAAAAACTACCCATCGGCCTTCGTTGTTTCACGTGAAACCAGGGGATTAACCCCGGGGGGTTTCTAAGGCTGGTTGTTTCACGTGAAACCACAAAAATCCCCTAAAAACAGCTGTTTTTCCGGCCCAGTAACGCCTGTTCGTGATATAATAAAAGCCCGCCACGAGGAGTATTTATGAGTGTTCAACCGGTCTACGACGAAAGCAGTATTAAGGTTCTTAAGGGGTTGGAAGCGGTCCGCAAACGACCCGGCATGTATATCGGTGACACCGATGACGGTACTGGCCTTCATCATATGGTTTTTGAGGTGGTCGACAACTCCATAGACGAAGCACTTGCTGGCCACTGCAAAGAAATTACCGTGACGATACACGCCGACGAGACGGTGTCGGTAGTGGACGATGGCCGGGGTATCCCGACCGGGTTGATTACAGAAGAAGGACGCTCTGCGGCGGAAGTTATTATGACCCAACTGCACGCGGGGGGTAAATTCGACCAGGATTCCTACAAAGTGTCTGGTGGTTTGCACGGCGTCGGCGTTTCGGTGGTTAACGCGTTGTCATCTAGCCTCAGGCTAATAATTCATCGGGGTGGTAAAACATACCGCCAAGATTACCAGGGGGGCGTACCGACTGAACCACTGACTGAGATCGGTAACACTGCCCGCACTGGCACGGAAGTTCATTTCAGACCCGACCCGCTGGTGTTCACGGACCTTGTGTTACACCACCATATTCTGGCGAAGCGACTCAGGGAGTTGGCTTTTTTGAATTTGGGTGTTCGGAATAGATTGTTAGACGAACGCGTCGGGACAGAGGAAGTCTATGAATATAAAGGTGGAATAAGGGCGTTTGTCGAACACCTGGGGAGCAAGAAAAATAAGCTTCATCCAACGGTATTGGCAGTTAGCGCGGAACGGGACGGTGTTCAGGTCGAACTCGCGCTACAGTGGAACGACGGCTATCAAGAAAATGTTTTCTGCTACACCAACACCATCCCACAGGGCGATGGGGGCACCCATCTGGAGGGGCTTCGAGCCGCAATGACCAGAACGCTGGGTCGTTATATGGACGAAAGCGGAGCCACGAAGCGGGCACGGATCGATGTAAAAGGGGAAGACTGTCGCGAGGGCCTGACAGCTGTGTTGTCGGTGAAAGTCGCGGACCCGAAGTTTTCGTCGCAAACCAAGGAAAAACTGGTTTCTTCAGCTGTCAGAGGCCCGGTCGAATCGCTGATCAGCGAGCATCTTGGGGCTTTTTTGCTGGAGCGACCGACAGAGGCCAAAGCGATCGTCGATAAAATCGCTGATTCAGCGCGGTCAAGAGAAGCCGCGCGGCGTGCTCGCGAGATGACCCGCCGAAAAAATGCCTTAGAAATGGGCGGTTTGCCGGGTAAACTCGCGGACTGCCAAGAAAAAGACCCGGCTCAAAGCGAGATTTACCTGGTTGAAGGAGACTCGGCTGGTGGGTCGGCCAAGCAGGCGCGCGACAGGCGCTACCAGGCCATTCTCCCCCTTAAAGGCAAGATCCTGAACGTGGAAAAGGCGCGATTTGACCGAATGATCGCGTCAGATGAAGTAGCGACCCTTATCACAGCGCTGGGAACCGGAATAGGCAAGGATGATTTTGATGTCAGCAAACTACGATATCACAGGATAATCATCATGACCGATGCAGATGTCGATGGGTCGCATATCCGAACCCTGTTGTTGACATTCTTCTACCGCCAGATGCCCGAACTGTTAGAAAGAGGCCATATATTCATCGCGCAACCGCCGCTGTACAAAGTCTCCCTGCGCAAGAAAGAGACATACCTGAAGGACGACGACGAGATGAATCGTTATCTCTTGGGATTGGCGCTGGAAGGGGCGAAACTCCAGCGACGAGATGAACCCAGTGTGGCTCTGGCTGGGCCCGAGCTCAAGGCACTGTGTACCGAATATTTCGCGATTAGGTCGGCGATTAACCGATTGGCCCGACGCTACCAGGCCGAGGTGCTGTGGGCGCTCAGCGCCTTGGCACCATTAGGTCAGACGGGTCAGCCAACCGAGCAAGACCAAGCCGAATTTGCACAACTATTGAACACTAAGCTATCAGGGAGTGTAAGTCAGGGCGGCCCCCAGTATCGCGTTTACTTTGATAACGCCGATGACGTGGGGCAATGGTCGCTGGTGGTTGAAAGCGAGCGCCACGGGCAGTATCGTCAGACTCGACTACCGGCTGAGTTTTTCGATACCCAAGAATACGGATCGATGATTGCGTTAGGCCAGCGACTGGACACATTAGTGGGTTTGCAACCGACAGTGGTTCGAGGCGATAAGCAGATTGTAGTGGAGGACTTTGCCGGCGCCATTGAGTGGCTGATGTCAGAAGTCAGGCGTAGCCTGACGGTGCAACGCTATAAAGGGTTGGGCGAGATGAATGCCGACCAATTGTGGGAAACGACAATGGACGCGAGTCAGCGGACTCTCTCCCGAGTACAGATTGAAGACGCCGTTGGTGCCGATGAGATCTTTAGCGTGCTGATGGGCGATGATGTAGAGCCTCGCCGCGCGTTCATCGAGCGCAACGCTTTTGCCGTGAATCACCTAGATATTTAATAAAATCAATAACTTGTCAATGAAGTGTGCGAGGCGCTGAAAGTATAAAACGTGGAATTGTGGCGTCGAACGTTCTCCCGTCTTCAGCCACCATCTGGTAAGTACCGTGCATAGTGCCCACGGGCGTTTCAATGACGGCCCCGGACGTATAGCGAAAACCCTCCCCAGGCTTGAGCACGGGTTGCTCACCGACGACACCCTCGCCCTCAACCTCTTCGGTTCGGTTGTCGGCATCGGTGATGAACCAGTGCCGAGAAATTAGTTGGGCGGTGACAGAACCACGATTTACCAAGGTGATGGTATAGGCAAAAACAAACCGGTCTTCATCGGGCTCAGAGTGTTCCGAGACATAGGCGGTTTCGACCTGAACGTCGATGTCGTACTGGTTTTCCATAATGTTGGCGCTCCTGTTCTAACGGTTACAACTGACAGTGACGATGTTACCGTTTTCTGATTGCAGATGCATAGCTGCTAATTGCCGACCCCAGACACAGCCACCATCTAAGCCGTAGAACGTACGCTGGTTGTAAATGCCAAGATCTGACCAGTGGCCAAAGATTACTCGCGTATTGCCCAGCGACTGCCTGTTCAGATCAAACCAGGGCTTAAGCGGAGGCGGTGCTGCTGCAGGCAAGCCCTTGAATTCCAGCTCGAGGCTAAGGTCCGGCGTACAGTAACGCATCCGGGTGAGTGCGTTGGTAATGAAGCGCAGGCGGCCCCAACCAGTTAACTCATCACTCCAACGGGCCGGTGTATTTCCGTACATGTGGGCAAGAAAGTCTAGCCACTTGTCTGAGCGTAGAATTGTTTCGACTTCGTGGGCCAACATCAACCCTTGATACAGTGACCAGCCAGGGTAAAGCCCGGCGTGAAACATCGCTGTATTTAAGCCAGAGTCGAAATGAGCCAGGGGCAGGTGCCGAACAAAATCTGTCAGTTCATCTAGATCAGGGGCTTTCAGTAGACGATCAAGCCGGTAGGCCGTCTTATTTTGATGTAACCCTGCCGATAGGGCCAAGAAATGAAGGTCGTGATTCCCCAGTACCACTGTGGCCCGGTCCTTTAACGATTTGACAAATCGGAGTACCGCATCGGAATTGGGCCCGCGGCTGATTAGGTCTCCCACAAACCAAAGGCGATCAGTAGCTGGGTTGTAGTGGATTTTATCGAGCAAGCGCGCAAGACAGGACATACAGCCCTGAACGTCACCGATGGCCCAGGTGGCCAACGTTTGACTTAGCCCTGCTCAGTCATTGAGCAGTTCGAGACCCCTCGCCCGGCGCTCAATGGGTGAGAGGTCGTCGTAGATCGCATCGAGACGTCGTTGCGAGTAGGATTCACGGCTAAACAAGTAGGGGTCGAGCTGGAGTTTTAGGATATTGTCTGCTATGAGCAGTTCAGCGCGCGCATTGAACGTGCGCAGGGCGTAGCCCACGGTGACGTCACGATCACTAGCGTCATACGATATAGGGTCGGCGTATATAAATGCTGGGACAAGCGCGACGGCGTCGCGGACATTGCTGGGCCCCAGCAACGGCAACACCAAGTAGGGCCCGGCCGGCAGTCGCCACCGGGCCAGAGTCTGGCCATAGTCTTCTTCGTGTCGCGGCCTGCCAACAGCGCCCGCGACGTCAAAAAGGCCGGCAACACCGAGGGTACTGTTGATAACCAGTCGTTCAATGTCGAGGCGACCTTGAGTAAACCGCCCCTGGAATAGATCGTTGGCAATAGTAGTGGGCAGTTGCAGATTGCTAAAGAAATTGCTGACCGACAATCGAGCCGCTGAGGGGATGATATGGGCGTAAACAACAGTGGCGGGACGAATCAGAAAACGGTCCAGACCGTCATTAAAACCAAAAATCATACGATTCACTGGCTCAAGGGGATCAGACAGTGGGGGCGACGAAAGACTGCTATAACTAGCATTTATTGGGGTAGCGCAACCAGTGAGCAGCAGCGGAAGAAACAGGAGCAACGCTAGACTGCTGTAGCGAACACCGCCCTTCAGATATCGCTGGCCCAAATAAAGTCGCCGGATGGCCAAGTGTGCCCAACGGTACGCGAGTCGCATATATCGACTATAAGCCCGGACGAGGTTCCCGAACAGCCCTTACAACCAGGTCAGCCAAGCCATCGATTAACCCGTGAAACATCCCCTTCGTTAAGCTGGCCCGACAGCTGTTCCAGCAACAGGACCTGCAGGACATAGTCATAACGTGCTTTGAGGTAGTCTCGTTCGGCCCGGAACAGGTCTCGTTGTGCATCAAGCACCTCAATGTTGGTGGTTAAGCCCGCGGCAAAGCCTTCTTCTTTGGCCTGAAGCGCGCTTTCTCCAGCGGTGACCGCTTCTGCCAGCGCGCTGATTCGGCGCAACTGACTATTGATGCTAAGAAAAGCTTGGCGTGTCTTGCGCTGAATCTCCCGGCGAGCCGATTCGTAGCGGGCGAGGGCAGCATTGTGATTCGAAGCCGCTTCTCTGATCTGGGCGTTGATGAGGCCGCCTTGATAGAAAGGCAGCTTGAACGACAGAGTTACGCTGGCGTCGGTGCCGTCGGCCGAGGCGCTGTCAGTGTATTCAGCAGATAGATCCAAGCCCACCGTGAGTCGCCGTAGTGCCTGTTGCCGGTCCATCTCTGTTTCGGCCACCGACACGACTAACGACAGTGCTTTGAGCGACCGATTATCTGACAGAGCTCCGCTAACCCACTGCCCCGCATCATCAGGCTGGGGCCCAGATAATGTCGCAGTGGGAGACAGTGATAACAGCGTGCCGGGGTCCTTACCCACCAAGGCGATCAGCACCTGCCGCATGTCATCCAGCACCCATTGGGCTTCGATACCTTCAGCGACAGCGTTTTCGTAGCGGGCCCGTGCGTCGTAAAGATCGGTCCGGGTACCCAGGCCAACATCAAGCCGCTCTTCGGCGAGTTCCAGTTGTCTACCAATGGCCCGCTGGTTGCGTTCTGACAGCTCTAAGTTATCCTGGGCTGAAAGTACCGCAAAATAACTGTTGGCTACGCGGTGAATCAGTGATTCAGCAGCTATCTGGTAGTTAATATCCGCCGCATTAGTCTGCAGGCGCGCTTGCTTGATCAGCAGACGGCTAGAACGGTTGTATATCGATTGTTTAAGCGACACTGTGGCTGATGCCACCTGATTGGTCAGGTCCTTGGAGCTGAGTGTGTAGCTGCTTGACGCAGATAAATGTGGGCGGAATGCAGCTAGGGCCTGAGGAATAGCTTCTTGCCCAGCTTCACGCCGGTGGATTTGTGCTGCGAACTCGGGATCGCTGGACCAGGCCATATGATATATGGCCAGCAGGTCGATACCGCTGTTGGCTGAGTCCGAAGAAGAGGCAATGACCGTTGTCGCTGAATCAGTGGCCGTGTCAGTGTCGGCTTGCGATAGAGTTTCGCTATCAGTGGTATCCGAGGCGTTTGTAGCAACGGTGGCTGCTTGGGTCTGACTTTCTTCTGTGTCGGATTCGACCAGTGGTTCGCTGGTAATCTTAAGGGATTGGCCGGGGTAGATTACGTCGTTCTCGTCCAAGCCGTTTAACGTCATTAAGTTTGCGCAGCGCACCTCGAACCGTTCTGCAATTTCGCACGCCGTGTCTCCAGGCTGCACTGTGTACTGATTCTGGGCTGAAACCCACGTACTGCCCGACCCGATCAGAATAACTATGGTGTGAAGGAACGCTTTAATCATGTTGGTTTTCACTCCGACGTAAATCTTGAAGTCAGAAAGTAAATGCCGAGGGCGTTCGGACATTAATCAGGGGCGGTAAGCTGGTGTCAAAAAGAGAGAGTTCAGTCGATTCTCCATCATCGCTGCGACTATAGAGCATAGCCTCCATGACCGGCGACTGACCAACAATTGCGACCAGCCGCCCACCATCCGCCAGCCGATTGCGGTGGGCATGTGGTGGAATGGGCACCGAACCCGTGAGGATAATAGCGTCCCAACCGTCGTTTTCCACCCAGTCTTCAGCAGCGTCTCCTTCTTCGAAGGTTGCATTGGCTATACCCAGGCTTTCCAACCGGGCTGAAGCGGGTTTCAGAAAATCACCATGAATATCGATGCTGGTAACCTGGGCGCAACAACTGGCTAAAAGAGCAGTCAGGTAGCCAGTGCCGGTACCGATTTCGAGGACCCGATCGGTAGAGGTTAATGCTAGGGCCTGGGTCAGGCGGGCTTCTACCTTCGGCTGCATCATACACTCACCGTGGCTGATCGGCAGATTTAAGTCAGCAAACGCCAAATCCCGATCTTGTGGGGGCACAAACAGCTCGCGGGGCAGTTTCTTTAGCAATTCTAATAGTCCAGGGTCCAGCACCTCCCACGGGCGAATCTGCTGTTCAATCATGTTGAAGCGGGCGAGTTCGATATCCATTGTTTGGCGGGCGATGATTGAGAAAACCAAAAAATTCTATCACAGCCATGGTGTCGAATCGGCTAGCTGTGCTTTGAACGCCTGCAGCAGGTACTGGGATCAGCGAGCTTTAGTCACTCGTACAACATACTTTGGACCAGGACACTTGATTTCGGTGTAATAGATCAAACAGGCAGGTCAATTAGCGAGGTCGAGTTACCCTAACACGCTAGATTTATGACAACATGAGAACTTGGGGACGAGCTGATGAAATCCAACACTAGCCCGTCAGGCCGTTGGTAGAAATCAGACGGTGGGGTTAAAAAAGATCTCCATGAATACAGAGCCATGGCGAACGTCCTATGACAGTTTTTGAGGGGGCAGGCCCATGTTGACCGTGTTTGGGCGCTCACCTATACTGCCCGGCCCTTGGGGCGGTGTGCTGGACTCGTTTTGCAAGGTAATAACATGTTGAGACGGGTGTTGGCAGCACAGTGTGGGGTAACAGCGCTAATAGCGCTTGCTCTTTTCCTGTTCGGGCCGGATCTTCTACACTCGGCTTTGGTCGGTGCTGGAATCAGTGTGGCAGGCAATGGTTATGCGGCTTGGCGAGTGTTTGCCGGCAACCGCAAAGAGATTGACTCGGTAGAGATGTTCACTCTCTACCGGGCTGAATTCGGCAAACTTGTTATTATTGGGGTGTTGTGCGGGTGTGCCTTCGTGGCCATCGACGGTTTGAATATTGCTGCCTTTCTGGGCGGGCTGGTCTCTGGGACCCTCGCTTCAGTTATAGCAGCAGCGACAAATACGGTCGAGTTACCGAAACAAGAAGGAAAACAGATTTAAACTGTAATGGCCAGCGATAGTCTCACAACCACCGGTTACATAAAGCATCATCTTCAGAATCTGACCTATGGCCAGCATCCTGACGGCACGTGGGGAATCGCTCATGGTGCTACCGAAGCCAGAGAAATGGGCTTCTGGGCAATCCACCTCGACACAATGTTCTGGTCGGTAGTATTGGGCGCGCTTTTTCTTTGGCTATTCACTAAAGCAGCTCGGAAAGCTTCGGCGGACACCCCGAGCGGCTGGTTAAATTTTGTCGAATGGATAATTGATTTCATCGATGAAAATGTACGCGGCTCTTTCTCTGGTAAGAATGATCTCATTGCGCCTTTATCGTTGACTCTTTTCGTTTGGATTTTATTAATGAACCTAATGGATCTAGTGCCAGTTGATTGGATACCACAGATCGCACATCTGATGGGCATTGAATATATGAAAGTAGTGCCCACGACAGATCCTAACGCTACTTTTGGTATGGCACTGGGTGTTTTTTTGCTGACGCTTTACTACAGTATCAAGATAAAGGGTCCGAAGGGATTTGCTGCGGAACTGACGATGCAGCCATTCGAGGCTACTAACCCAATACTGAAAATCATACTGTGCCCGATCAATTTCTTCTTAGAGTTTATTAGCTTGGTTGCCAAACCAATATCACTGTCTTTGCGACTTTTTGGTAATCTATTTGCTGGTGAGATGATATTTATTTTGATTGCCCTGCTGTTCTCAGGGGGGTTAGCCTTTGCAGTAGTGGGCGGCGTCCTGCAGGTGGGCTGGGCTATTTTTCATATCCTGATTGTGTTGCTGCAAGCATTCATATTTATGACCCTAACCATCGTTTATCTTGAGATGGCGCACAGCCACCACTAAGTGGCCCGGCATCAATGGAATAAATATTTGGTATCAAGCTGACTTTTCTTAATAGGAGAAACTCATGGAAATTGCTTTACTCTACGTTGCCGGCGCAGTCTTGCTCGGTCTAGCCGGCGTCGGCGTCGGCGTGGGTGTCGGTGTGCTCGGCGCACGATTCCTGGAGGGCATTGCCCGACAGCCAGAACTGCTACCAATGCTTAGGACCCAGTTCTTCATTGTTATGGGGCTGGTAGATGCCATCCCAATTATCGGTGTGGCAATTGCGCTCTACATCATGTTCGCTGTGGTGGGTGGTTAATACCCAAGCTTTTTTGGACGGAAACAGGTTATGAATATCAACTTGACACTGATCGGGCAGACCATTGCCTTTGCAGTTTTCGTCTGGTTCTGCATGAAGTTTGTTTGGCCGCCTATTATTTCAGCGCTAAACGAGCGCAAAACCCGGATCGCTGACGGCCTTGCCGCGGCTGACGAAGGGCAGCGTGAGAAAGCACGGGCGGAAGAACACGCTGCAGAGGTGCTTGAAGAAGCCAAGGGCCAGGCGCAGGAAATTATACGCAGAGCAGAACGACGCGAGACAGAAATGGTCGAGGAAGCCAAGACAACTGCACGTGGCGAAGGAGACCGCATTCTCACTGCCGCCCGGGGCGAGATTGATAAGGAAGTCAATCAGGCGCGCGAAGCTTTGCGAGCGCAACTCGCTACATTGGTGGTTGCAGGTGCGGGCCAGATACTGAGCCGAGAAGTCGATGAAGCGTCCCATTCTCAGCTCATCGACGAACTCACCCAAGAACTCTAGGTTCTAACTACACTAGTCGCAACAGGACCCATTTCTTGGCTGAACTATCAAATATCGCGAGGCCGTATGCGCGGGCTGTTTTTGAACTCGCTAAAACCGATGCTAACTATTCGGCATGGTCCGAGCGACTTGAATGGCTAGCAACGGTGGCAGCTGACCCGAACATCGGTGCTCTGTTTAATAACCCAAGGGTGTCAAGACACGCCCTTGCCAGGGTATTTACGGACATATGCGGTGACCGGCTCGACGGGAATGCCAAGAATCTGGTGCGATTACTCGCACAGAATCGGCGCTTGCATGCGTTACCCGTGATTGCAGAACAGTACGAATACCTGCGCGCCGATGCCGAACAGACTGTTCAAGCGGAACTGGAATCTGCCCTGCCCGTGAGTGATACCCAGCAGCAACGAATCGCCGAAGCCCTTAGTCAGCGTATGGGGCGCCGAGTCGAACTGACAGTGAAAACAAATGAGGAACTCCTGGGCGGTGCAGTGGTACGCGCCGGGGATCTGGTGATAGACGGCTCGATAAGGGCCAGACTCGAGAAACTGGCCACCGCGATTAGCGGCTCGTAGGCCACAAACGGAGTTACTGAGAGGAATCTAGGTATGTCCATGCAGCTAAACCCCTCCGAAATCAGTGAACTGATTAAGGAGCGGATCAAGGATTTTGATGCCAGTGCCGAAGCTCGCACAGAAGGCACTGTGGTGAGTTTGACAGACGGCATTACGCGCATTCATGGCCTGGCAGACGCAATGCAGGGCGAAATGTTGGAGTTCCCAAACGATACATTCGGTCTTGCGCTTAATCTTGAACAGGATTCTGTCGGCGCGGTTGTGCTCGGAGACTATGAGCATATTGTCGAGGGAGATACTGTCAAATGTACCGGCCGAATCCTAGAAGTGCCGGTCGGAGATGAACTGCTCGGCCGGGTTGTGGATTCACTCGGCGCGCCGATTGATGGCAAAGGCAGTATCGACACAACGCAGACATCGCCGATCGAAAAGGTAGCGCCGGGGGTGATCAGCCGTCAGTCTGTCTCAGAACCGGTACAGACTGGCCTTAAATCAATCGATGCCATGGTTCCAGTTGGTCGCGGTCAGCGCGAACTGATCATCGGTGACCGACAGACCGGGAAAACCGCGGTTGCGATTGATACGATCATCAATCAGAAAGGCGCCGGCATAAAATGTATTTACGTCGCCATCGGACAAAAAGCGTCATCAGTGGCCAATGTGGTAAGCAAGTTGGAAGAACACGGTGCTATGGCACACACCATCGTGGTTTGTGCTTCAGCAGCTGAGTCGGCAGCGATGCAATACATCGCACCCTACTCCGGCTGTGCCATGGGGGAATATTTCCGAGACAAGGGCGAGGATGCGCTCATCATTTATGACGATCTGACTAAGCAAGCCTGGGCTTATAGACAGGTGAGCCTGTTGTTGCGCCGTCCACCGGGTCGAGAAGCTTATCCTGGGGATGTGTTTTATCTTCACTCAAGACTGCTGGAGCGAGCTGCCCGGATCAACACTGATGAAGTGGAAAAGCTGACAAACGGGCAAGTCAAGGGACAGACCGGATCTCTGACTGCACTGCCGATAATCGAGACACAAGCTGGAGACGTCTCTGCCTTCGTACCCACCAATGTCATCTCCATCACTGATGGGCAAATATTTTTGGAAACAGACCTTTTTAACGCAGGCATACGACCAGCTATCAATGCGGGGTTGTCGGTCTCTCGAGTCGGCGGCGCAGCACAATGCGCATTGATCAAGAAGCTTGGCGGTGGGATTCGGCTCGCGCTCGCGCAATATCGAGAACTGGCTGCGTTTTCCCAGTTTGCCTCTGATTTGGATGAAGCAACGCGTCGTCAGCTGGAAAGGGGTGAACGAGCGACCGAGATGATGAAGCAGAAACAATATTCAACCATGTCAGTGGCAGAGATGGGCGTCAGCTTGTTTGCAGTGAACGAAGGCTATCTCGATGATATCGAGGTCAACAAGGTTGTGGACTTCGAACAAGCGCTGCAAAGCCATATGAAGAGCCAGCAGTCAGACCTCATCGAGGCGCTGAATCGCGACCAAGCTTATGACGATGATATTGCTGAAAAGCTTCACGCGGCCCTGAAGGACTTCAAGACCAACGGTAGCTGGTAACCGGACCTAACCACGAAGAATTCGGCAAAATAACAGGAAATGGCGGGCGGAAAAGAAATTCGGACCAAGATCAAGAGTATCCAGAATACTCAGAAGATCACCAAAGCGATGGAAATGGTCGCGGCCAGCAAAATGCGTCGTGCTCAGGAGCGCATGCACCAGGCTCGGCCCTATGCGCAAAAAATACGCAACGTGATCGCTCATGTATCGCAGGCCAACCTGGAATACAAACACAGTTTTACGTTGGAACGCCCCGCCAAGCGTGTTGGATTCATCATCGTGTCTAGCGACCGGGGACTTTGCGGCGGTCTCAACATCAACCTGTTCCGGGATGTTGTGAATGCGCTGACCGAATGGCAATCACAAAGTGCTGAGATTGACGTGACGACGATCGGCTCTAAAGGGTTTCAGTTTTTCAACCGGGTAGGCGCCAACATTGTCTCAGAGGCGACACGGCTGGGGGATACTCCGCATCTGGACGATCTGATAGGCCCGGTCAAGGTTATGCTGGACGCCTATACTGACAACCGCATAGATCGGTTGTACCTGGTACACAACCACTTTAAATCGACCATGTCGCAGACGCCCCAGCTGGAACAGCTGTTGCCGATCCACGCCGTAGAGCCGGACGAGACCTTGTCCCATCACTGGGATTATCTCTATGAACCGGACGCGAAGGACGTGGTAGACGGCCTGATGACACGTTATATCGAATCACTGGTTTATCAGGGCGTGGTCGAAAATATTGCCTGTGAAATGGCGGCCCGAATGGTGGCGATGAAATCGGCGTCAGATAACGCTGGCGACCTAATTGACGAGCTGCAGTTGGTCTACAACAAAGCGCGTCAGGCTTCGATTACCCAAGAAATTTCAGAGATCGTCGGCGGAGCGGCGGCCGTCTGATACAACCCATTGAGAACTCGAACAGTTTGAATGAGGAAGACACTATGAGTAACGGAAACATTGTAGAGATTATCGGCGCAGTCGTGGACGTCGAGTTTCCAAGGGAGTCCGTCCCAAAGATCTATGATGCACTGGCGGTTTCGGAAACCGGTCTGACCCTTGAGGTCCAGCAACAGCTGGGCGATGGGGTGGTTCGGACTATTGCAATGGGGTCCAGTGATGGCCTTAAACGCGGAATCGAAGTCACTAACACAGGTGCTCCAATCACGGTGCCCGTCGGTGAAGCAACCCTGGGCCGTATTCTCGACGTGTTAGGTAAGCCGGTTGACGAAGCTGGTCCGGTTGATTCACCCCACACACTACCCATTCATCGTAAGGCCCCCGGTTATGCTGATCAGGCGCCCAGCGTTGAGATCCTTGAAACCGGCATCAAGGTCATCGATCTGATCATGCCGATCGCCAAAGGCGGTAAGATCGGATTGTTTGGCGGTGCCGGTGTGGGCAAAACGGTGACGATCATGGAGTTGATCAACAACATCGCCAAAGAACATTCTGGCCTGTCGGTTTTTGCCGGAGTCGGTGAGCGTACCCGTGAAGGGAATGATTTCTACCACGAGATGAAAGAATCCGGTGTGCTGGACAAGGTATCGATGGTCTTTGGCCAGATGAACGAACCGCCGGGTAACCGTCTTCGCGTGGGCCTGACCGGGCTCACCATAGCGGAGCACTTTCGTGAGGAAGGCCGCGATGTGCTGCTTTTTGTCGACAACATTTACCGCTATACGCTGGCGGGTACCGAAGTATCCGCACTACTCGGCCGGATGCCCTCTGCCGTGGGCTATCAACCGACGCTGGCTGCCGAGATGGGAATTCTCCAGGAGCGGATCACCTCAACCCGCACTGGCTCAATTACCTCGTTCCAGGCTGTCTACGTGCCCGCGGATGACCTGACGGATCCATCACCGGCGACAACATTTGCTCATTTGGATGCTACCTTGGTACTGTCAAGGCAGGTGGCAGAGCTCGGTATCTATCCCGCGGTTGATCCGCTCGATTCGACCAGCCGACAGTTGGACCCCCTGGTGGTCGGTCAGGAACATTACGATACCGCTCGAGCGGTTCAGGGCACACTGCAGCGCTACAAAGAACTGCGCGACATTATCGCTATCCTCGGCATGGATGAGTTGTCTGAAGAGGATAAGCTGAGTGTCGGCCGTGCCCGTAAGATCCAGCGCTTTTTGTCCCAACCGTTCTTTGTGGCCGAGACTTTTACTGGATCACCGGGCAAGTTCGTGACCCTAAAAGACACCATCCGCGCATTTCAGGGTATCGTCGACGGTGAGTATGATGGCCTGCCAGAACAAGCATTCTATATGGTGGGTGGTATCGAAGAAGCTGTTGAGAAGGCAAAAACCGTCACCTGATTAAAGGCACCTGCATATGGCCAATACCATCAGAGTTGATATTGTCAGTGCCGAACAAGATGTTTGGTCCGGAGAAGGCACCATGGTGTTTGCGCCTGCCGAGATGGGCGAAATCGGCATTGCGCCACAACATGCCCCACTGCTGACACGCCTTAAGCCTGGTGAGATCCGAGTGCAGCAGGAATCTGGGGAAGAGCAGTTTTTCTTTATTTCTGGTGGAATGCTGGAGGTCCAGGGGCATGTTGTGACTGTGCTTTCAGATACGGCGCTCAGAGCCGATGACCTTGACGAGGCCGCAGCGCTAGAAGCACAGCGTAGAGCCGAACAGGCGTTGGCTGATCGGGGTGGTGAACTGGAGTTGGCGAAGGCTAAGGCGGAGCTGATACAGGCAGCCGCCCAACTCCGTGCAATTCAAAAACTTCGCGGCCGTGCCTGAAAACAGCCGCCGATCAGGTGGCTGTCGTTTAAGATGTCTTCTTTACTGGTGACTGAAAACAAGTTTGTCTCAATCGTTTATACGATAAGAGACAGCAGCGGGTCGATCGTGGAGTACAGCGATCTGCCGGTCTCCTATGTGCATGGCGTTACCAGCAGCCCGTTGTTTCCACAAGTCGAAACCGCCTTGGAGGGTCTGGGCAAAGGAGAACAGGTCGACGTATTTCTGACAGCCTCTGAAGCGTTTGGTGATCATGATCCGGATCTGATCTACTTCGATGAGCTTGAGAATACGCCCGAAGAGCTGCATTTCGTCGGTGCCGAGGTGGATGCTGAGAATGACCAAGGCGAGGTGCTCCATTTTATCGTAACCGAGATCAACGACGGCAAAATTACCGTCGATGCAAATCACCCATTGGCCGGTCAGGATGTGACTTTCACAGTACGCGTTGCCGATATCCGGGACGCAACAGCTGAAGATATCGGCGAGCAGGCCCAGCAGTTTTTTCACTGAGCCGCAAACCACTACTAAGGTGACTGTATGCGCCAGCTGTTTACAGTAATATCCCTATCATGACCTTCGAAGTGATTGTGCTTGCAGCAGGCAAAGGCACGCGCATGCAATCGCGCGAACCTAAGGTTATGCAGGACCTCGCCGGTAAGTCTTTGTTCGGCCATGTAATGACCGCCGCAGCAGGGTTACAGGCCTCTCGCATACACGTGGTTCATGGGCACGACGAAGGTGTTTTACAGCGTGCGGTTCAACAACTATCCGGTGTGAACTGGATTTGTCAGGATCAACAGCTGGGAACAGCCCATGCCGTATTGCAGGCGCTGCCGACAGTGAATCCGGAATCCGACGTTCTGGTGCTTTACGGTGATGTACCACTGATCAAACAGTCTACCCTGGCGTCACTCGTGGCCGCAGTCGCAGGTAGGAACCTGGTATTACTGACAGCACATGTAGCGGAGCCCGGTAGCTACGGCCGTGTGGTCAGGAGGCGCGATGGAGCCGTCGCGCGCATCGTAGAGGAGCGAGATGCCGACGAAGATGAAAAAGCAATCTGCGAAGTCAACACAGGATTTATCGCTGCGCCTGCGAGAGTGTTAAACAGACTGCTGGAGCGAATTGGTAACGAAAATGTTCAGGGTGAGTATTACCTCACCGATGCCGTCAGCCTCGCGGTCGAGAGCGGCACACCTGTCCTGACGCACACGACGACAGATGTTGACGAGGCCAGTGGTGTCAATACACCCCAGCAGTTGGCACGGCTAGAGCGCAGTTACCAGGCACGTCAGGCCGAAGAACTGATGCACGCGGGATTGTGTTTACGGGACCCGACCCGATTCGATTTGCGTGGCACGATGGAGTTTGGTACCGACTGTATGATCGATGTCAACGTGCTGCTGGTGGGGCACGTTGTTTTGGGTAACGACGTCACGATTGGTGCTAACTGTACCGTACTGGACAGCGAATTAGGCGATGGTGTTACCGTCAATCCGAATAGTGTAATTGAAGGCGCTAAGGTTGGTTCGGACTGCAGCATCGGCCCGTTCGCCCGATTACGCAGTGGGACCGAGCTGGCGGCGCGGGCTCGCGTTGGAAATTTTGTAGAACTTAAGGAAACCCGTATGGGTGAGGGGTCGAAAGCTAACCATCTGGCTTACGTTGGTGATGCCGAGGTCGGACGAAACGTGAATATTGGTGCGGGCGTGATTACCTGCAACTATGACGGTGCCAATAAACACAAGACCCTGATCGGCGACGATGCGTTTATTGGTTCCGACAGTCAGTTGGTGGCGCCGGTAGAGATCGGACCTGGAGCAACCATAGGTGCTGGATCAACACTGACAGGTAACGCGCCGGCCGGGAAACTTACGTTGAGCCGGAGCAAGCAAGTCACGCGGGATAATTGGCAAAGACCACAGAAAAAGGATCGAGTAAAGTAGCCGAAAGCTACCTAGCTGGACAACTTTAAAATATCAACATGCGGTCGGTCTCAAAATGTGCGGAATAGTCGGTGCTGTTTCACGGGTTGATGTAGCGCCATTTTTGCTGAAGGGGTTACAGCGACTGGAATACCGTGGCTACGATTCCGCCGGTGTCGTGGTTATCAATGATGCTGGCGAGTTCGATCGTTCACGGACTGTTGGAAAAGTTGAAATGCTGGAGCAGGCCCTGTCGCAGAGAAATCTCTCCGGCTCAACAGGACTTGCTCACACACGCTGGGCGACTCACGGTGCTGTTACCGAACCAAACGCACACCCCCACATTTGCCAAGACACGCTAGCGCTGGTCTGTAACGGCATAGTCGAGAACCACGACGAGCTGCGGCAGGTGCAGACGGATCACGGCTTGGTGTTTACTTCCGAAACCGACACCGAAGTAGTGGTGCATCAAATCTACATGCACCTGAACTCGGGGCAGGATCTTGCAGAAGCAGTCCGCAACACGGTTCAAGAGCTAAAGGGTAGTTTTGCGCTGGGGGTTGTTCAGGCCGGTGAACCTGGCCGCATGATTGCCGCCCGTCAGGGACCACCACTGATCATAGGATTAGGCGAAGACGAGTTTTTCATCGCGTCCGACATAGCCGCCCTGCTTTCAGTGACCCGCCGGTACATCGTGATGGAGAACGGTGACATTGCCGATATTCGGAACGGTAGCTGCTCGATTTGCGATGCTCTAGGTAATTCCGTAGAGCGGCTTGTGCGGGAAAGTAGCCAGTCTGGCAGCGACGTCGAACTGGGTGAGTTTGCTCATTACATGCACAAGGAGATCCACGAACAACCCCGAGCTATTGCGGATACGCTTGAAGGTCGCCTGTCCGGAGATCGTGTCCTTGAACAGGCTTTCGGCCAGCAAGCGATGAATATTTTCAACCAGACACAACAGGTACAAATCATTGCCAGTGGCACGAGTTATCACGCTGGACTCGTCGCCAAACACTGGTTTGAATATGTCGGCGTGCCTTGTGAGGTGGAAGTCGGCAGTGAGTACCGCTATCGGCGTCATGCGCCACGTGATGGAACCCTCCTTGTGACAATTTCTCAATCAGGTGAGACAGCAGATACCCTGGCCGCATTGGTTGAAGCCCAGCGTCAGGGAATTGTGGGTTCGTTGGTGGTGTGCAATACGCCGGAATCCTCTCTTGTGCGGGAGTCGGACTTGAGTTTCATGACGCATTCAGGTCCTGAGATCGGGGTTGCATCCACCAAGACCTTCACGGCCGCCATGACTGGGTTGATGATGTTGGCACTGGTACTTTCGCGGCGCCATGGTTTCGACGCAGGCTTTGAAGTGCATGTGGTCAAACAACTGAGATCGCTACCAGGTGCGTTGGAAAAAGTTCTGGAAATCGAGGGCGAAATTGCCCAGATGGCGAAAGCGTTCGGCAACAAGGCACACGCGTTGTTTCTGGCCCGCGGGGCACATTACCCAATCGCTCTGGAAGGGGCGCTGAAACTCAAAGAGATTTCCTATATTCACGCCGAAGCCTACCCTGCGGGTGAACTCAAACATGGCCCGCTTGCTTTGGTCGATGAGCAGATTCCGGTTGTCGCGGTCGCGCCGAACGACGCGATGCTGGAGAAGCTGAAATCGAACCTGGCTGAGGTTCGAGCCCGTGGCGGGCGGTTATTCGTTTTTGCTGATCCTGAAACCGGTTTTAAGCCCGACGAAGATCTTGACCTGATTCATGTGGCCCAGGTGGACAGCGCAGTGGCCCCCATTGTGTTCACATTGCCGATGCAGTTGTTGGCCTATCATGCGGCATTAATCAAGGGCACGGATGTGGATAAGCCACGCAACCTCGCCAAGTCGGTTACCGTGGAGTAGTGGGGGTAGGTGGTAATCAAATCCCCCAAAACACTGAAACCTACCTAACTTTTGTACTGTCTGTCCGTGCCACCCATCTCTGGGTCGCACCCTATTCCGAATACCAACAGTTCCTATTCGTCACCATTAACGATTTGCGTGAGAAGGGGTGGAATTACCGTCAGATCGCAGATTGGTTGAACCAGAACGATTACAAGACCCCACGGGGTAAGATGTTTCACGGGTCACACGCATATTCCATCGTTAAGAAGAAAAACCTACGAGATGCACGATTAAACAAGAAATACCCACCAAAACTATCTAATTTTGCCCTCCGGTTTGTAGATAGAACCCTTATAAATCAATAACCGACATATCGACCATCCCAGACATTGCGTCCTAAACTAACCTGATGAAACACATCCTCACATCGATTGTCCTTATGGTCTTTCTCTTCTCCGGACTTGTACTTGGGGAGACGATAGACAGTTTGGAGTATCGGGGGGACGGTCTTATCTACGAAAAGTCTTCCGATGTTCCTTTCACGGGGAACCTAACCAGGGGGACTGATCAAGGAACCATTAGAAATGGAAAGAAAGAAGGTCTTTGGGTCTATTATTACGACAACGGACAGTTATGGACCAAAGAAACCATCAAGGACGGTAAGTTAGACGGTCCTTGGGTCGAATACCACGAGAACGGACAGTTATCGTCCAAAAGAAACTACAAGGACGGTAAAGAAGTAGGTCCTTGGGTCAGTTATTACGACAACGGACAGTTAGATTACAAAGGAACCTATAAAGACGGATACCAAGAAGGTCCTTGGGTCGAATACCACGAGAACGGACAGTTATGGTCCAAGGGAACCTACAAGGACGGTAAAGAAGTGGGTCCTTGGGTCTATTACGACGACGACGGACAGTTATGGTTCAAAGGAACCTTCAAGGACGGTGAGGTAATCGTTGAGGACTAAAAACAAAACCCGACCACTCTAATTTTGCCCTCCGATTTGTTGATAGAACCCTAATCAATCAATAACCGACATATCTACCATCCCAGACATTCCGTCTTAAACTAACCTGATGAAAAATCTGACCCTTACCATCTGCCTGACCCTTGCCATTCTTCTTGGAAGTGCGGGAACGAGTTGGGGTGCTGATTTCAATAAGGGAATTGCTGCTTATAAAAGTGGTGATTACGCAACTGCTCTGCGTGAATGGAGACCCCTTGCTGAACAGGGGCATATCGGTGCCCGGATGTATCTGGGTTTTATGTACCAAGAAGGACATGGTGTCCTACAGGACTATAAGACTGCCCTGAAGTGGTTCACCCTTGCTGCTGAACAAGGGGATGACCTTGCCCAGAAAGCTGTGGGTTTGATGTACCAAGAAGGACTAGGTGTCCCACAAGACTATAAGACTGCGGTGAAGTGGTTGACCCTTTCTGCCGAACAGGGAAATGCCAGTGCCCAATCCACTCTGGGTTTGATGTACCAAGAAGGATGGGGTGTCCCACAGGACTATAAGACTACGGTGAAATGGTTCACCCTTGCTGCTGAACAAGGGCATGCCAGTGCCCAGTCCTTTCTGGGTTTTAAGTATGTATTGGGACAAGGTGTTATCAAGGATAATGTTTATGCTCATATGTGGTGGAATATTGCTTCCTCCAATGGAGATGAGAAAGCAGGTGAGCATCGAGACGACCTTGCCAAACAAATGACTCCTGCCCAAATAGAAAAGGCACAAGACCTTGCTCGTGAATGTGTTCGTAAAGAATACAAAGGATGTTGAGTAGATCTGTAACTCTACAAACTAAAGACGACATTCATCCTCGATGAAACGCATCCTCGCATCGTTGGTCCTTATGGTTCTCCTCCTCCCCGCACTCGCACTGGGGGAGACGATGGACGACTTGGTGTATCGGGAAGGTCTTTACTACAAAAACTTTACCGATGTTCCTTTCACGGGAAACCTAACCGGGAAGACACAGGGAACCATAAGAAACGGGACGGAAGAAGGTCCTTGGATCTATTACTACGACAACGGACAGTTATGGAACGGAGAAAACTACAAGGACGGTAAGAGAGAAGGTCCTTGTGTTTATTACCACAAAAATGGACAGTTATGGGGCAAAGGAACTTGGAAGGACGGTAACAAAGATGGTCCTTGGGTTAAATACAGAGACACCGGACAGTTATGGGACAAAGGAACCTACAAGGACGGTAAAGAAGAAGGTCCTTGGGTCTCTTACTACCACGACGGACAGTTATGGGACAAAGGAACCTACAAGGACGGGAAGAAAGAAGGTTTATGGATCAAATACGGTGACAACGGACAGTTATTGTCCAAAACAACCTACAAGGACGGGGACAAAGTAGGTCCTTAGGTCTAACTTTGCCCTCCGGTTCGTTGATAGAACCCTAATCAACACTCCGACCGACGAGGAAACCGCATAAAATTATTAATGCACTTCCTCCAGTCTTGGACAGGAGAGCAATGATGAAACTAAACCCACCACTCTCAGTTGCCGGTCTCTGCTTCTTTTTGATGATGGGCATCTCTTGGCAGGTGGGTGCGTATGATGAAGATGACTTGGAGAAACTTAAGTCAACTGGGGATTGCTCTGGTTGCGATCTAAGTGAGGTATTTCTGCAAGGGGCAGACCTGACCGAGGCAAATCTATCCGATGCAGATCTGAACGGAGCAATTCTGTTTGCGGCAGATCTATCTGGAGCAAACCTGACTTGGGCAAATCTGAAAGATGCAGATCTGACTAAGGTAAATCTGTCTGGGGCAGATCTGAAAGATGCAGATCTGAGTGGAGCAACCCTGACTAATGCAAATCTGACCGAGGCAACCCTGACCGATGCAGATCTGACCGATGCAGACCTGAAAGGGGCAGATCTGTCCAGGGTAGAACTGAGAGGGGCAACTCTGTATGGGGCAAATCTGATCGAGGCAACCCTAACCGAGGCAAGCCTGTATGCGAACCTAACCGAGGTAAGTCTGATCGAGGCAAATCTGACCGAGGCAACCCTGATCAAGGCAATTCTGACCGGGGCAAATCTGACCAAGGCAAATCTGACCGGGGCAAACCTGACGGGGGCAGACCTGTATGGGGCAGACCTGACTGGGGCAATGATAGATAAAGAAACATTAAACCAGGCATTCTTATGTCACACGCTGTTGCCTGATGGACAAGAATCTAAGTGTGATCTTGCTGGGAATCTGGAGAAACTCAAGGCAACTGGGGATTGCTCTGGTTGCGATCTAAGTGAGGCAAACCTCACTGGGGCAAACCTGTATGGGGCAGACCTGACTGGGGTAAATCTGAGCAAGGCAATTCTGGAGATGGCAATTCTGGAGGTGGCAGACCTGACCAAGGCAAACCTAACTGGGGCAAATTTAACTGGGGCAAGTCTGCATTATGCAAACCTGACTGAGGCAAACCTATCGAATGCAGACCTGTCTCGGGCAAATCTGACTGAGGCAGATCTGTCTGGGGCAAGTCTACAAGGGGCAATTCTGACTGATGTAAAACTTTGTCGTACCCAAACCCCGTGGGGAGCGGACAATTCAGGTTGCTAACAGATTGACATAGAAGAAATCACAAAAACGGCATCCAAATCCGATTTTTGCTCTCCGGTTCGTGGATAGAACCCTCATAAACTCCCCATTTGAGGGCAAAATGTAGTAAATTGTGTATTAAATGATGTTTTGTCGTAAGTTACTGTAATTAAACAACTATTGTACAAACAGGTATTGATTTTTGGTCAAAAATAACATCTAATAATACTATAGCATGATTTTAAGGTATTATTTGAGGGCGAATTGAAGATGAGCAGATTGGGGAAAACTGGATCAGCGGTCGTTTTGACCGACGAACAACTTCAAATGGTCTTAAAGACGATTTTGGGTTCTGGTAGTACACACGCATCCAGAAATTATCTGATCATCGTCCTGTCGCACCTATGCGGTCTTCGCAGTCAGGAGCTTGCGTCCTTGAAGGTTATTGATGTCTGGATCGGTGGAAGGGTGATCGATACCTTGCGGTTGGTCGGAAGCCACACAAAAGGCAATAAACACCGTGATATTCCACTCACGAACGCCAAGGTGGTCTCTGCGATAGAGCAACACATTAGCAATCATTCGCAAGTGCGTGGTCGGTTCGTTGAACCATCCGGTCCGTTATTCAAGTCCCAGAAAGGTCGTTTTTTCTCACCTAACTCGATGGTCCATCTAATCAAACGCATCTATGACGATGCCGGAATTAGAAATGCCAGTAGTCACAGTGGTCGCAGAAAGTTCGCTACCACCCTGATAGAGCAAGGTGCAGATATCAATTGCGTGAAGTTGCTGATGGGTCATTCCAGTATCCAGACAACGGCACTTTATTTTTCTACAAGTCCGAAACGACTTGCTAATTTGATGAGTAGTTTGCAGATGTGATTAGACATAATGTTTAAGATGGGTTTGGTGAATGATGGAATAGAATATGCAAATCCGAGACGACAGGGCGATGGATTGGATATAGGGTCGTAGAAGTTGATAAGAATGCGAGGCTTAGCGGAAGACAGAAACAGAAAAATATTCATAAAAATAACCAATGCATCAACTTACGATCGAACCCCATAATTTTGTTACCATCGAATAACCAGCCTGTGCCGCGCCTGTATTCGCAGTGACTGCAAGACGCTACCCACCAGAACTGTTCTCCGATGACAATCCGGAGCGCGCCTTTGAGGTGGCTGAAAAGGTTAAGTTTGCCTGTATTCAGGCTGAAGACGGCACGTTGTGTGATGCGGTATTTGCACCCTTTGTCATCGTTCGGCGGTCCGGTAAGGCCTTATTGGAAGGGCATCTGGTTAAGACTAATCCACTTTACGAGCTACTCATGCAGGGGTCGCTTCATTGCCGGTTGGTTTTTCAGGCTGCCGATGGCTATGTGTCGCCGTCAATTTACGCGGAGAAACCGAAAAGCGGTAAAGTGGTGCCGACTTGGAATTATGTGGCCGCGCAGTTTTTCGGCACGCTTAAAAAGGTTGCAGAGCAGGACCTGTTGGCCCTCTTGGAATACCAGGTTGATCAGTTTGAGCATAGCCAGGGTTCTGATTGGCGGTTAAGTGACGCACCTTCGGACTACATCGAACAGTTGTCGCAAGCTGTTTTTGGCATATGCTTTGAACCCGCTCGGGCGTGTACTCATCACAAGCTCAGTCAGAATCGCCCGGCGGATAAAACATCTGTCATTGCTTGGACTCAAACATTGGACACGCCTTACAAAACGTTGGCCTACTGGATGAGTAACCCCGATGAACAGTAATGATCAATATTCCGACAGTCCGATTGTTGTCACTACCGGCGAACCGGCTGGCATAGGCCCGGAACTGATTGTCCAGTTGTTGCAGGATTCCTGCGCTGTGCCTTTGGTTGTGTTGGGAGACAGCGAACTACTGTTGCAGCGGGCGTCAGCGATCGGGCTCGAACTGGCCCTGACTGACTCGGGTGTTGCAGGTCCTGGTGCTACGGCGCGCGTTGAACAGGTTGAATTGAGCACGAGTAGTGTGCCCGGTCAGCTGGATCAAGCCAACGTGCCCTATGTGATGAAGACCGTGACGCGTGCGGTGGATGGATGCCTGGCTGGCGATTACCGAGCGATGGTGACCTGCCCGGTTCATAAAGGTGTAATCAACGATGCCGGTCACGTTTTTTCTGGCCACACAGAATTCATTGCACAGCGATGTGGTACTGAACAGCCCGTGATGATGTTGGCAACAGATACGCTAAGAGTAGTGCTGGTGACGATACATCTGCCTCTGGCTGAGGTTCCGGGTGCCGTCACAGCGGACCGGCTGGAAAGTGTGTTACGCACGGTGGTCGTTGACCTTAGGCGCCGGTTCGGAATCACGCGCCCGGTCCTTGGTGTGTGCGGGCTAAATCCCCATGCTGGCGAAGACGGACACTTGGGGATGGAGGAGATTAACGTTATTACACCGGTGCTTGAGGCACTACGTGCGGAGGGTTTCGAGCTGGTGGGGCCACTGCCGGCAGATACCGCATTTACAGACCGCCAACTCGTAGCGCTGGATGCGGTTGTCGCCATGTATCACGATCAGGGACTGCCTGTCATCAAGCACCATGGGTTCGGTGATGTCGTGAATGTTACTCTGGGTTTGCCAATCGTTAGGACGTCTGTGGACCACGGCACAGCACTGGACTTGGCCGGCACAGGCACAGCGCAGGTTTCGAGCTTGAAGGCTGCGCTCAGATGGGCCAAATGGATGACCCGTGCCAACTGATCACGGTGATCGACTGCGACCGCGTAAGCGATTCGGCCAACATTTTTTGCATGACCGCGAGGTCATCGCCCGAATTGTGGAAAGTGTCAGAGTCGGCTCAGAAGAAACGCTGGTCGAGATTGGGCCGGGCCGGGGCGCACTCACGACATCGTTGTTAGCACGCTGCCGGCTACTTCATCTGGTTGAGTTGGACCGTGATCTCGCCAGGATCCTGGATGAATCCTACGTTGATGAAAGTCGGGTGACAGTCCATCAGCAGGATGTGCTGACCTTTGATTTTCGAGCACTGGTCCCTCCGCTGGGGGGTAGCTTGGTTCTGGTCGGTAACTTGCCCTACAACATCGCTTCTACACTGCTTATCAGATTGCTGACTGTGGTGGACTGTATTGACCGCGCGGTGTTCATGTTGCAGCGAGAAGTCGCGCAGCGTCTAGCAGCCGCGCCGGGTTCACGAGATTACGGGCGTATCACGGTCATGATGGGTCGCGTCTACAACGTTGACAGTATGTTCAACGTCGATCCGACATCATTTTCACCAGTTCCCCAGGTTGAATCGACGGTGATCCGTTTGATCCCCCGTCCCCATCCAATCGGTCCTGTGGTTGATGAGTGGGCGTTTTCAGAGCTGGTCAGAACGGCGTTTTCTCAGCGGCGTAAAACTGTCCGTAATGCCCTTAAGCACTATCAGCCCGAAAACGCATTTTCCGTCTGCGGAATCGATCCAGAAGTTAGGCCGGAAATGCTGAGCGCTGAAGACTTTGCCAACCTGACCGCTGTACTGAGTGACTTACCGGCAGCGTGTCGACCCCGATCTCTGGAGGATGTCCGTTAAGGGGACTCAGAACGCTGTCGGGGATGGCGGATTGTTGCGGTAGAGTTCCTGCATCGTGTTTTCGATCCAGGCAGCTGCCGCCTTGTTGACCTCACGGGCCTTGACGTTCCGTGTGTCGATGGCAGGTCCGACCCTAACGGTGATGGTGCCAGGGTATTTCAGAAAGCTTCGCCGGCCCCAGAACTGCCCGGCATTGTGTGCAACGGGGATAACGGGTACGCCGGCCCTGACTGCCAGCATTGCCCCGCCGGGGAAATAACGGCCTTGCTCACCCGGCGGAGTACGCGTTCCCTCTGGGAAAATCACGACCCAACGGCCTTCAGCCAACTTGATTTTGCCTTGTTCACAGAGTTGATCGAGTGCCCGTACACGGGTGGAACGGTTAATCGCAATGGGATCTGTTGCAGCGAGGCCCCAGCCGAAAAAGGGGATCCATAACGCCTCACGTTTTAGCGCCCAGGTCTGTGGTGGAAAGATGACCTGGAACACAATCGTCTCCCACGCTGATTGGTGTTTTGAAAGGATCACGCCGGGTTGTTGCGGCAAGTTTTCCAGTCCGCTGACTTCATAGCGCAGCCCACAGGTCGCACCGAGCCATCGGTTGATGAACCATGCCCAAGCGCCGATGATCCGCATCCTTTGAACGATGGGCAGCACCCAGGCGACCATCGAAACCGGCCAGAAGACCAAAATAGAAATCACCATTCCGCCGAAGAACAGACTGGAGCGTAACCAAACGGTGAAAGACACGAAGTTCTCCAAGTCGCCGCGGGTTAGTGGTGCGTCCCCTGGTTCGTGTGGTGAGCAACTGATTCCAGGCATCCATCCAGCACTGCATCGGTGAAAGCGGCCAGATCCGCGTAAACCGGCGTTTGTCCCAGAGCGTGAGATAACTCGCCTTGTGAGAGCTTTTCCTGCGTAAGTCGGCCGCGACCTGTTTTAACCATTACCGGCATGGCGCCCGCCGCCTCCGCCGCTTCGAGATCGCGCAGTGAATCCCCCACAACGGGCACGCCAGAGAGCCCTATACCCAGCCGGTCACTGATTTCTAGAAGCATACCGGGCTTTGGTTTTCTGCAACCGCACTGTTCAGCGGGGCTGTGAGGGCAGAAAAATACCGAGTCCAGCCTGCCGCCTTTGTCGCGGATACTCGATGCCATTTTGCGGTGTATTTGGATCAGCATTTCCAGGCTGAAAAGGCCTCGGCCGACTCCGGCCTGATTCGTTGCCACAACCACCGTGTAGTCTGCCCGACAAAGTCGGGCAATCGCTTCCAGGCTGCCGGGTAAGGGCTGCCACTCGTCCGGCGATTTAATGTAGTCGTCAGAGTCATGATTGATCACACCATCGCGATCCAGGATAATCAGAGACACAGTCATCAACTCCCAAAATCTGAAACGCGAATTCGACCATCGATCATGCGACTTGGACGTCGCTCAATCTTCTCCATTTTCTGCCAGAATGCCTCACTTAAGTCTAGGTTGGCGGATATCGCAGTGCCGATAAGCAAAATCAACAGATCAGCGCATTCCTCAGCTAGTGCTTCCTCTGACTTACCTTTGGTGATACAGGCAGAAATTTCGCCCAGTTCTTCCGCCATCAGCGCAACCCGATAAGGAAGATCTTCGCCCCCGGATTCGCGGAACCTGTGCTTGTCGTGGAATCGCTGTACTGCAGTAAGCATAGCGCTGTATCGATCGTTGGACATCGTTCAATCAGACAACTGGAGAACAGAGATATCGGCAATTGCCAGAAACAGGGTTGCCAGTTGGTTCAGAAGCGCAAGACGATTGCTTCGTAACGTGGGATCTTTAGCCATCACCATGACATCATCAAAAAATCGGTCGACCGGGACACTGAGGGCAGAGAGCTGTTGCAGCGCCCCGGCGTAATCAGCACGCTCAATCAGTGGCGACACCTCTGTTGAGATGTGTACCAGGGCAGCAGACAGATCGTGTTCGGACGGATGTTCGAACAACTGTTCATTAATCTTAAGCGGCACCTGCTGATCAACTTTACGTAGGATATTACGGATACGTTTGTTCGCCGCAGCAAGATTGACGGCCGTTGGTGTGCGGCGAAACTTCGAAACTGCTTTTAGCCGTCGGTTGAAATCCAGCGGCCGAGTTGCGCCACTTTGAATGACGGCAGAAATTTCGTCATTGCGGAATCCAGCAGCCAGGTAAAGCGCGCGATAACGTTCTACGATGAAGTCTCTTACCTGTTGTCGAACGGGCGTATCGATGACAAGTCCAGCCTGCTCATAGGCCGCTGCGCTCAGATCCACCAAGTGGGCGATATCCAAGTCGACTTTCTTTTCCACCAGTATGCGGATAATCCCCAATGCTGCCCGTCGCAGAGCGTAGGGGTCGCTATCACCACTGGGGAATTCGCTGACCGCGAACAGGCCGACCAGGGAGTCGATTCGGTCAGCCACTGCCAGGATACGGCCAACCTTGGATTGTGGTAGAGCGTCGCCGGCATGTCTGGGATGATAATGCTCTTCGATTGCCCTTCCGATCGCTTTCTTTTCGCGGTCATGAATAGCGTAGTAGCGGCCCATGACGCCTTGCAGATCCGGAAATTCACCTACCATATCAGTGACCAGGTCGGCTTTGCACAGCTGAGCTGCTCGTTGACAGTTGTCGGTGTTTTCGCCAAGTAGTCTGGCGAGATGCCCGGCGAGATCGACCAGTCGATCCGTTTTATCCCACAGGCTTCCCAGTTCATGATGGAATGTAACGCTCTCGAGATCGGCGATACGGGATTCGAGTGTTCGTCTACGGTCTTCATCCCAGAAAAAGCGCGCGTCCGAAAGGCGGGCCTGCAGCACGCGTTC
>Ga0315336_1001608_pt1 | contig 41601 bp, 23 predicted proteins | sample ASW5metaG_FD_204512 | JGI IMG/M metagenome (GOLD analysis project Ga0315336, IMG submission 204512) | Ammonia-oxidizing marine archaeal communities from Monterey Bay, California, United States - ASW #5 | ecosystem: Environmental > Aquatic > Marine > Intertidal zone | place: USA: California... | reverse complement strand
TCTTCGGTGGCGGCGGCGGGCGGTTCTTTGGCGAACCGGGGCAGCGCCGGAGCCTGGGTCTCGGCGGTCTCTTCGTAGGTCGGCTCCTCGGACGCCTCCAGCTCGAGGGGTTCGTCGAGGTGGGCGAAGACGTCCTGGACATCGCTCGGGTCTGTGATCGCCTCGGGGTCGGTGTAGTCGCCGGGGACGCGACCGGTGTCGTCGAGGATATCGGCCGGGTCGGGGAGAACCACCTCTCCGGTCCAGGGCAGGGCGCCGCTGTGGGATTCGGCCAGGATCGCCCCCGTGAGTCCGCCTCCGGCGTCTTCTTCGGCGCTGCGTCGCTGGGTGATGAGGTCGGGCACAACCTCTTCGCACCAGGTCAGCAGGCTCGGGGCGCCGGCTGAAATCCAGATGGTTTCGCAGCGCCCTTGGACGTCGCGCGCAAGCGGCCGTTTCTCGGGCTCATACGCGACCATGCTGGCGAACAGGTCGGCGATGGCCTCTCCCGATCCCGGAAGCTCGCGAATGCGGGTGATGGCCGCGTCGATCTGGTCCTTGTGGCGGGCCTCCTGAGACGAGGTCTTGCCCAGTCGGTCGCCCGTCAGCAGCTCGTAGAGGACCGCGCCGAGGGAGTAGATGTCGGAGTTCACGTGGTCGATGGCGTCGAGCCGTTCGGGCGCCATGTAGGCGGCTGTGCCGAAGCTGGTGTCGAGCGTCAACGTCTCCCGCTCGACGAAGTTGGCCCGCGCGATGCCGAAGTCGAGGATCTTCACCTCCGCGTTGGCCGTCAGGAGCACATTTCCGGGCTTGATGTCGCGATGCTGCAGGCGGAGCTTTCGGTCGTTGTTTCCCTTGGTGTTGTAGGCCGCGTGCAGGGCGGCGCCGATCTCCGCGATGATCTCAAGTGCCGGTCTCGGGGGCAGGGGACCGAGGTCGGCGAGCACGTGCTTGAGGTCGATTCCGTCGACGTACTCCATGACGATGGTCCACTTGCCATCGAGGAGAACCAAGCTGTCAACCGTCACAATCGAGCGGTGGCGAATCAGCCCGAGGACGCGGGCCTCATCCCGGAGGCGGCGGATTTCGACGGTGTCGTGAACGCGTTCGTTCGGGACCTTCAAGGCGACGAGCTTGGAGAAGCCCGCCTGCCCGATCAGGTTGGCCCGGTACACGGTTCCGAAGCCTCCGGCGCCGAGAACGGCGAGGACCTGGTAGCGGCGCGATTCTGTCGCCGGTGGTGCGGTCTCTGCGATGGGGACTCCCTGCCCCCAACGTATCAGGACGCGTCGACGCCGGGCTTACCTGCCGAAGATGTCGACGCCGCCGCTCCCGGTGTTCACGTCGATTCGTGCCGTGGCGCTCGGATCGTCGATGATGTTGTCGTCGACTTCGATCTTTCCCGATCCAGTGTCGACTTCGACCTTGTAGGCGCCCGTCGGAACGGTGAGCTCGACGTGACCGCTGCCGGCGTCGAGTTTTACGCGTTCGAGATCGCCGAGATGCCGAACGGTGATGCCGCCGCTCCCCGTCTCGACGAAGACCTCGGCGCCGCGCAAACCTCTGGCGTCGACGGACCCGGAGCCGCAATCGAGTTGTACGTCGCCGGTGATGTCGCTGACGTCGATGGCGCCCGAACCGTTGGAGACCGTCAGGTCGCCGTCCAGGCCGTAGACGTCGACGGTGCCACTGCCCCCGCTGATGTCGAGGTTGAGGGCTGGGGGCGCGGCGATCTCGAACAGCGAGCCACACTGGCCGGAAAACGTGTGGCACTCACTGTCGATGTAGAGGGTGCCATTGCGCACTTCCAGGCTGACGTCGGGTCGTGTGCGGGCCATGTTCTGGTATTGCTCCACCTCAATCTCGGTCGTGTCTGTGGAGGTGAATTCGACACTGATGGTGTCTCCCGTAACGACAATGGTCTCGACATCTGAGGCGTCGAAACTGTGGGTTCGGATGTGCTCTTGCTCGACTGAGAATGCGCAGCCAGCGGCCAATGGGGCGATGAGGGAGATGCGGATAGCGGTGCGAATGGTCATGGGGCCCCCGGGGCTTGTTGCAGCGGTTTGATCGATGGGACACCGTTCGCGCGCCGAGCTGTCACTCTTTTCTTCAGGACGCGCCGCATTGAGTGGGCGTGATCCAGGCCATTCGCCCGGAACCTTCCGCGCTGTTCGTACCCGCGGCCTTCGCTGGGCCTACGATAGAATCCCAAGGGGGATCCATGGTCTTAGAGGAGTTGTCCAAGAACGCGCTGGTCGTGCATCGCCAGATGGCGGAGTCTCTCAAAGAGGCCCTCGATAGTTCCAATCCGCTCTCCGCCGTGCGTGAGTTGTCCGCGGAGTGGTTGCGAGCCCACGACGACCTGAAGCGACAGCGGCAAGAGCTACGAGCGGCGATTCGACGAGCGGAGGCACACTTCAAGTTCGACGCCGCCGACGAGCTCCGAACACGACTCCAGGCGCTCGGCTAGACAGTACAGAACGTGAATCCGTGGTGAACCACGAACGCTGAGCGTCTGTATAGTGCGCGCCAGTGGGCACAATGGATGTGCCGTGAACTTCGGTTTTCAGGGGGCATACGTTGCGAATCAACGTCTGCACATGGGCGGCGTGCGCCTGCGTCGCGACAGCTCTCGCGACGCCGGGCATAGCGCTCGCGCAGTCGTGCAATCTCGACCATAGCGGAACAGTCTGCAACACCGCCTACCTCGAGAATCTCGGGGCGATGGACGGCTTCGGAGTCGATCACCAAGCGACCTATGAAGCCTGCTCGACCCAGCTCAATCCAGGATCCGAGGACACCTGGGACTTCACGCCCGCGGCCGGGACCGAGGTGTGGCTGAGCGTGCAGCATCTGCCCGATCCCGACGCGATGAATCTCTATGTGCAGGAGGATGACTGCGGGCCCACCGATGGCCTTTGCGAGAGCTTTTCGGAGGGGCTCCCCTATGAGCCCGAGCTGGTCATCTGGTGGGCGAATGGCTCGGACTACTACCTGACCGTCGACAGCACCGAAGCGCCGGTCGACAGCTACCTCGACCCCTACCTGCTCACCGTCGGATGCCCTGTTCCCTGCGGTCCGGGAGACGTGGTCCGCGAGTTGAGCTGTACCGACGATCTGGCGGGGCAGACCACGGTCGGGGCCGGATCGGTCATGGAGTACTACGCCTGTGGGGACCCGAACGGCTTCCTGCTCCAGCCGAATCCCGAGCTCATCTACTCCTTCCGCCCGCAGGCCGACGGGATGGTGACCTTCGAGCTGTCGAACATGACGTCCGATCACGACCTGTACGTGCTCGAAGACACCTGCAACCAGGCCTTCTGTGTCGGTAGCGCGACCGGTCCAGCGGTGGGCAACGACACTGTGAGCTTCTTCGCCGAGGTGGGTCGAACCTACTACCTCGTCGTCGAGGCCTACGGGGGAACCGGAACTTTCGACCTGGGCTTCCAGGACGACACCGGGGGCTGCGAGGAGGACTGCGACGACAACCTGGACAACGACGGCGATGGTCCCTTCGACTGCTTCGATCTCAGTTGCAGTGGGGATCCGGCGTGCCCGGGCGAGATGTGTTTCAACGGCGTGGACGACGACGGCGACGGCGATGTGGACTGCGACGACTCCGAGTGCGACGGGGCCTGCGTACCCCAGCCCGGGTCGGTGATCTTCACCGAGGTTCAGGTGGACCCGACCGATGTGTCCGACGCCGACGGGGAGTGGTTCGAGGTCCGCAATGTGGGACCGATCCCGCTCGACCTCAACGGCTGCGCCCTCGCCGACGACGACTTCGACAACCACGTGATCGCCTCCGCGTCGCCGCTTCACGTGCTCCCGGGCGCGCACCTGCTCTTTGCGTCGGGCGCCGCAGGCGTGAATGGCCTCGGACCCGGCATCCCTCCGGACTATGTCTACGGAGGGGCATTCCACCTCGATAACGGAGGAGATGAGCTGATCCTGCGCTGTGGCGGGGTCGAGATCGACCGGGTCGCGTATGTGCCGTTCTGGCCCTACGTGGCCGGGGTCGCGATGCAGCTCAATCCGTTCCTGCAGACCGATGCGGCCAACGACTGGGACTTCACGTGGTGCGAGTCCATCGGGACCTACAATCTGGGTGATCTCGGGTCGCCTGGGTGGACCAATCCCCCGTGCGAGGAGAACTGTCTCAACGGGATCGACGACGATCTGGACGGAGACAACGACTGTTTCGACAGCGAGTGTCCCGACGACGACGGCGACGGCTTCAACAACACCTGCGACCTCTGCGACGGTGGAGATGACGCCGTAGACACCGACTTCGACGGCACGCCAGACGGGTGCGATACCTGCGCTTTCGACTTCAATCCCGATCAGGCGGACACCGACTCGGACCTCGCCGGTGATGAGTGCGACAACTGTCCGGGTCTGTGGAATCCCAGCCAGTGGGACTCCGATGGGGACGGCAATGGCGACGCCTGTGATGTCTGCTGGGGCGGCGACGACTACGCCGACTCCGATGGCGACGGCGTGCCCGATGATTGCGATGCCTGCGACGGGGGCGACGACGCCCTCGACTCCGACATTGATGGCGTGCCGAACGAGTGCGACAACTGCCCGACGGATCCGAACCTCGGTCAGGCCGACACCGATGGCGACGACGTCGGCGATGCCTGCGACAACTGTTTCTGGATCTTCAATCCCAGTCAGACCGACATCGATGGCGACGGGTTCGGCTTTCTCTGCGACGAATGTCTGGGTGGGGACGACAACGACAATGCCGACGGCGACGGCAATCCCGACGCCTGCGACCTCTGTCCAGGGGGCCACGACGAGACCGACACCGACTTCGACGGGACGCCGGACGCCTGCGACCTGTGTTCGGGCTTCGACGACGACCTCGACGCCGACGGGGACACGATTCCCGACGCCTGCGATGTCTGTCCGGGAGACGACCTGGCCGATGCGGACTTCGACGGGGTGGCCGACGCCTGCGATCTCTGTGCTGGAGGAGACGACGCCTCGGATGGCGACACCGACGGGGTGCCGGACTTCTGCGATGCGTGTCCGGGGTTCGACGATTCACTCGATGCCGACGGAGACGGCGCGCCCGACCTCTGCGACGCCTGTCCCGGCGGGGACGATGCCCTGGACACCGACGCCGACGGGATTGCCAACCTGTGCGACGCCTGTCCTGGCGGTGACGACCTCGCCGATGCCGATGCCGACGGGATCGCCGACTTCTGCGACGCCTGTCCCGCAGGAGATGACGGGCTCGACGCCGATGGCGACGGGGTGGCCGACGCCTGCGATGCCTGTGCGGGCTTCGACGACTTCTCCGACGGAGACCTGGACGGAGTGGCCGACGGCTGTGACATCTGCCCGGGCGGAAATGATGCCGTCGACGCCGACCTCGACGCCATCCCGGACTTCTGCGACGGCTGTCCGGGCTTCGATGACGCCGCCGATACGGACACCGACGGCGTGGCCGATGGTTGTGACCTGTGCCCGGGTTTCGACGATCTCCTCGACACGGATGGAGACGGGGTCGCCGACGGCTGTGACGTCTGCGTCGGCAACGACCTCGTCGACAGCGACGGCGATCTGGTCCCAGACGCCTGCGATGTCTGTCCCGGTGCGAGCGATCTCCAGGATGCCGACACGGATGGGGTGCCCGACGGCTGTGATGTCTGTCCCGGCTTCAACGACGCGGTGGAGACCGATGGCGATGGTGTCCCCGACGGCTGCGACGTGTGCGACGGCGGGGATGACGCCCTCGACACAGACGTAGACGGGACGCCGAACTTCTGCGACGCGTGTCCGGGCCATGATGACCTGCTGGATTCGGACGGCGACGGCATCCCGAACGGCTGTGACGCCTGTGAAGGCCCGCCACTGGACGCCGATGCCGATGGGGTGATCGATGCCTGTGACATCTGTCCGGGTTTCGACGACCTTTTGGACGGCGACGGTGACGGCTACCCCGATGGCTGTGATCGGTGTTCGGGGGCTGACGATGCGCTGGACACCGATTGGGATGGCACGCCCAACGGGTGCGATGTCTGCGACGGCTACGACGATCTCGTGGACGCCGACGGCGACTCGGTGCCCGATGGCTGCGACCTGTGCGTCGGTGACGATGTGCTCGACGCCGATTCGGATGGTGTGCCCGACGGCTGTGATCTCTGTCCGGGCCACGACGACCTCCTCGACTCCGACGGCGACGGGTTCGCCGATGGGTGCGATGCCTGCCCGGGCTTCGACGACGCCGCCGACGCCGACACCGATGGCGTCGCCGACGGGTGCGACACCTGCACTGGCTCTCCAGATGGGCTGGACGGCGACGGCGATGGGGTTCCGGACGGTTGCGATACCTGCTCCGGAGGCGATGACAGCCTCGACGCGGACTTCGATGGGTACGCGAATGCCTGCGACCAATGCGCGGGATTCGACGATGGCAACGACGCGGACGCCGACGGCGTTCCGGATGGCTGTGACGCCTGTCCGGGATCCCCGGATGTCAACGATGCGGACGGCGATGGCGCTCCCGACGGCTGTGATGTCTGCGTCGGTTTCGACGACGGGGCCGATACGGACCTCGACACCGTTCCCGACGGTTGTGATCAATGTCCCGGGTTCGACGACAGCGCCGATGCCGATGGGGACGGCGCGCCTGACGACTGCGACGTCTGTCCGGGATTCGACGACGGCGCCGATGGTGATGGCGATGCAACCGCGGACGGGTGCGACGTCTGTGCCGGCTTCGACGATGCGGCCGATGGCGATGGCGATGGTGTGCCCGACGGCTGTGATGCGTGCACCGGTTCCGACGACAGCAGCGACGCGGACAGCGATGGGTTCCCCGATGGCTGCGACATCTGCCCCGGCTTCGACGACGCTGCCGATACTGATGGTGACGGCGTACCGGACGGCTGCGATGTCTGTGCCGGCGACGACACGCTGGACGGCGACGGCGATGGGGTGCCCGACGGGTGCGATGCCTGCCCGGCGACTGCCGATCCGACCAACGCCGATCTCGACGGCGATGGCGTCGGCGATGTCTGCGACCTGTGCCCGGGCGAAGACGATGCTTTCGACGCCGATTCCGATGGGGTCGCCAACTCCTGTGACCGATGCCCGGGCTTCGATGACCTCGTGGACTCCGATGGCGACTCCATCGCCGATGGCTGCGACGCGTGCGCGCTTGGGGACGACCTGGCCGACTTCGACTCCGACACCGTGCCCGACGCCTGCGATGTGTGTTTTGGCTTCGACGACCGCTTCGATGCCGACTTGGACGGAACGCCCGACGACTGCGACATCTGTCCTGGTGGAGACGACGCCCTCGACAACGACGCGGACACGGTGCCCGACACTTGTGATGTCTGCCCCGGCTTCGACGACCTGGGCGTCGACTCCGATGGCGACTTCTTCCCGGATGTCTGCGACGTCTGCGATGGGGGAGACGACTTCGTCGACTCCGACTCCGACGGGGTGCCGGACTTCTGCGACATCTGTGCAGGGGGAGACGACGACGTCGATACCGACTTCGATGCCGTCCCCGACGCCTGCGATCTATGTCCGGGCGGAAACGATGCCTTTGATGTGGATAACGACGGGGTTGCCGACCCCTGCGATGTCTGTCCCGGAGGCGACGACACGGTCGATGACGACTTTGACGCGATGCCCAACGACTGCGACAACTGCGACCTGAACCCCAATCCCCTCCAGGACGACGCCGACGGCGATGGCGCGGGAGATGCCTGCGACCCGTGCCCACTCGATGCCGGTGAACGCGATCTGGACGGCGACGGCTCTTGGGACTGCGAGGACTGTGACGACGCCGACCCAACGGTGGAGGTCCTCGATCTCGACGGCGATGGCCAGACCACCTGCGACGGCGACTGCATCGACACAGACGCCAATGTGCACCTGGGCGCGGTCGAGACGCTCGACGGAGTGGATCAGGACTGCGACGGCGTAGTCGACGACGGCACCGATCAATACGACGACGACGGCGATGGCTACACCGAGCTCGGGGGCGACTGCGACGACGGCGATCCCGCGCAGGCTCCAGGGCTCGTCGAGGTCTGCGACAGCCTGGACAACGACTGCGACGGCATCATCGACGAGGGCACCGGGTGCTACGACGACGATGGCGACGGCTACTGCGAGGGGCCGAACTGCAGCGACGGCGCCCAGCCTGGAGACTGCAACGACGGCGATCCGATGGCGAATCCCGGAGAAGTCGAGCTCCCGTTCAACTTCGTCGACGACGACTGCGACGGTTCCGTGGACGACGGCCTCATCGACGAAGACGGTGACGGGCACCTGTCAGACCATGGAGACTGTGGTCCGCTCGATCCGCTGGTCTATCCGGGTGCACCCGAGATCCAGGACGGGGTCGACAACGACTGTGATGGCCTGATCGACGAGGGCACGGACGTCTACGACGACGACGGCGATGGGGTGGCCGAGGTCGACGGCGACTGCAACGACGACGACTTTGGCATGCATCCGGGCGCTCCCGAGGTCGCCAACGGTGCCGACGACGACTGCGACGGCGAGGTCGACGAGGACACCGGGGTCTTCGACGACGACGGCGACCGGGTGTCGGAACTGGACGGGGACTGCGACGACGCCGACGCCAATGTGCATCCGGGTGCAGAGGAGATCGACAACGGCATCGACGACGACTGCGACGGGGAGATCGACGAGGACTTCATCGACCTCGACGGCGACGGGTTTGGCGTGCTCGACGGCGACTGCGACGACACGGACGGCTGGGTGAGCCCAATCACGCCGGAGATGTGCGACGGGGTAGACAACAACTGCGATGGCGTGGTCGACGAGGGCTGTGAGGAGCAGCAGGGTGCCGAACCGAAGGCGGGCGGGTGCAGCTGTGACACCGGTGGCTCGGGTTCGACGCCGATGGTCTCTCTGTTGCTCTTCGCGTGGGTGTTTCGCCGGTCACGTCACTCGTCTCTTGGGCGTAGCCACATGTCGTAAACCAGCTGGCCCGGCACCATGCGTACGCCGGTCTCCCGCCCGACCACACTGTCGAGAGATCGACCTTCGCCGCCCATTTCCCTGGGGACAAGGAAGAGCTCTACGTCCTCGGCCTCGATGATGCTTCCAACTTGTATTTCACGGGCCGCGACCGGAACCGGAACCGTCTCGGTGCTCAGGGAAAAGGGTGAGCCGTCAACGAGTGTGTTGCAGAACGCCATTGCGGAGTCCATGGCCTCGACCTTGGCTGCCTGCGTCACATCCCACCCATCCCAAGCGACGGTGCACCTCGCTTCCCAACCCGATCTCGTGGGGTGATGCTGTCCGTTCCCGTCGCCCGCCCCGCCCCATCGCTCCAGCGTGGCGCCAGGGGGCGAGCAGCGGACCGCCTTGTAGCGGCCCCCAGTCATCCATGTCGTGAGGAGAGAACCGGCCACCCTCGGGTTGTCGAAGGCCCATCCGAGAGCCGCAAAATCGTCTTTCGGTCCCTCCATGAAGAACACGCAAGCGCGCCCGATGCAGTGGAAGGCGGTGCGAAATCCACAGGCGTCAGAGACCGCGCCCCTGTCGGCTTGGAACGGCTGCTGCTCCGGGGACGGCGGTGTCGAGCGCGGTGTGGGTATCGATGGTGTGGACCCGACCGGCACGGTGCCGCCCGTGGCTGGAGCGAGGATCGCGTCGATGTCGGTAGCGGGGAAGAACACCACTCCCAGGCACAGGGCGATCGATGCCCCGACGAATCCCACAGCGGCCAGGCGCTTGTCGACCATGGGAGATGCTACAGCGCGAGGTGGTGGTAGCCTGCGGTCGGAGGGCAGATGAACACGGCGCTCGGCTTGCTGAAGCGGCTGTTGCAGGCGGTGATCGTGGCACTCGTCGTCGCGCTCGCCGTCGAGACACTCTGGCGCGTCGGGCTGCTCAGCTGGGCCGACAACTACGTGTCCGACACCTGGCACTACCTGCGCCCGGCCGAGAGTCCCGACGACCTTCCGGTGGTCCTCATCGCCATCGACGACGAGACCCTGGACGAGATTGTTGACCCGATGGTGTTCTGGAGTCCGCACCTCGCCGGCGCCATCGACAATCTGCACGCCGCCGGAGCCTCGGTGGTCGGCCTCGATGTGCTGTTCACGGTGAGCGGCGAGGAGTGGCTCAGCCGAAACATGGTCACTCCGGACTTCCTGAAGGCGACCGAGGAGGTCGAGGGCATCGACGAGCTCGACCAGCTGGCGATGACGGCGCGGACCTGGGACCAGCCGCTGCGGTCCACACTCCACCAAGGCAAGGTCGTGATGGTCGGATTCGTGGCACCCAACCCGACTCGAAAAGATCCGTGTAAATCGAAGATGAAGGAGTTCTCGGCGCTGCTCCCGAGCCGTCAATCCCACAGTGGTTACTCGAGCCTGAGCGAGGACAGCGACGGTGTCGTTCGCCGGGTACGGCCCATCATGGATCCCGAGCCGGAGCCCCAGCCACGCGATGGGCGGAAGCGGTCGAAGTGTCCGGCACTGCAGTTCGGACTGGTGTTGGTGCTGCACCATCTCGGCCTCGATCCGCTCGACGACGCCTGGGATCTTCCCGGTCACACGATCGATCGCGTCGACAATGCCCGCTCCCCCATCCACTTCGCCGGGCCCCGCGGCACGTTTCCGTCGGTCCCGTTCTGGAAGGTCGCGAAGGGCGAGCTCACCGAGGCCGAGCGGGCGCTCATCAACGGTCGAGTCGCCCTGATCGGCACCACCCACTCCGGCGACCAGGACATCTGGATGACGCCGTACGACCGCATGGCCGCCCAGGATCGGATGCGCATGCCCGGGGTGGAGCTTCAGGCCAACATCGTGAACACCCTCATCAGCGGCACGGTGGTGCGCGAGCTCAACGCGTGGATGCGCGGGGGCCTGTTCCTGGGACTGGGTCTGGTGTTCGGGGTGCTGTTCTCCTTCGCCTCCATGCGGGTCAGCGGTCTGCTGATGGTGCTGCAGGCCCTGACCTGGCCGCTGTTCGGGTACTTCGTCTTCTCCGGGGTGCACGTCATCCTGCCCGCGGCGAGCATGGGCTTCCTTGGCCTGCTGGTCTTCGGCGCCGTGTACGCGGTGCGCTTCTCGGGCGAGGAGAAAGAGCGGCGGTTCCTGCGCGAGGTCTTCTCCCGCTATGTGTCCGATGACGTGGTCGGCGAGATCCTCTCTTCTCCGGAGAAGCTCGGCCTCGGCGGCGCTGGACGGGAGATCACCATCCTCTTCAGCGACATCCGCAACTTCACCCCGATGTGCGAGGAGCTCGAGCCCGAGGAAGTGGTGGAGATGCTCAACGCCTACTTCGCGATGGTCTGCCCCCACATCCTCGAAAACCGCGGCCGGGTGGACAAGTTCATCGGCGACGCCATCATGGCCGTCTTCGGGGCGCCGGTGCACAGCGACGACCACGCCCGCCAGGCCCTGAAGGCGGCGCTGGGCATGTCCAGGGACTGCGATCGATTCCGTCTTTGGTTGAAACAGCGCTTCGGGGACCGCGACCTGCCCGAGTTCGACATCGGCATCGGTGTGCACACCGGGCTGGCGGTGGTCGGGAACATCGGCTTTGACAAGGTCACGGAGTACGCGGTCATCGGAGACGCCGTGAACACCGCGTCGCGGCTCGAGGGGCTCACCAAGCAGATGAAGACCCGGATCCTGATCAGTCGACAGACCGCAATCGCCGCGGGCATGGGCAGACAGGAGGGGACTGGCATGCACCTGAATGTGAAGGGTCGAGCCGAGGCGGTCGAGGTGGTCAGGTTCACGGGGTTCGAGGAGTAAGCGGAGAATCGTCCGACCTCGATTCCGGACACCCTCCGATCAGTTCCGGGAGAGTCGGCATGGCGATCCATAGGCGCGCCAACGACGGCGTGCTCAATGCCACCGACATCGATGCTGCGCAGAGTCTCATCGACGGGGCCTTCAACAGCTGGCACCACACCTACACCGAGGCCGGCGGTCTGTCCCTAGGGAAGCTCCGGCGGCCATTTCGGAACCAGCTCCTGCTCGGCGCCGAGCTCTGCCAGCCGCTCGACCTGCGGGCGCAGGTCTGCCCATAGATCGGTCACGATGGGACTCTCGGCGTCGTAGAGGTTGTCGGCCTCGTCGGGATCGGCGTTGCGGTCCCAGAGCCTCATCGTCGCATTCTTCCAGTGGTACTGTAGTTTGTACCCCTTCTTTGTGACGGATTGCACCGCGCCGCGTCGGGCCACCGTGGACCCGAAGATGGGCCGATCCGGTGGTGCCGTGCCGAAGGATAATCCCACCGCTTCAGCCGGGATTGGGACGCCGTATAGCTCCAGGAGCGACGGCACCAGATCGACGGCGGAGGTCGGCTGGTCGTAGACCCCGGACACGATGTTCTTGGACCAGAAGAAGAGCACGCCGTCGTTCTCCTCCGCGGTCAGATTGTGGGCGTGGGTCTGGTAGCCGTGCTCCCAGAACGCCTCTCCGTGGTCGCTCCACACGGCGACCAGGGTGTCGTCCAGCCAGCACTTTTCGTCGTAGTCGGTCCAAGTCTTCTCGAGCACGGCGTCGAGGTGGCGAACCTGGCCCGCGTACCGGATCCGGAGGTGTTCCTCGAGCAGGTCCTGCTCGTCGGGTTCCATCGCCGGCCATAGGTCTCGCTCGTCGTAGTGGCTCTCCCTGGACTCGAGATCGGCGGGCCACGGCTCCAGCTCATCGAGACCGACCCGGTACTTGTCCCGGCCCCTGTAGGGTGCGTGGGGCTCGATGTAGTGCAGGTGGAGGAACCAAGGCGAGTCGTCTTTCCGGAGCATGCTGCGGAGCATCTCCAGGCCCGTGGGTCCCGCTAAACGGCCCTTGCCTGGCGGGTTTTTGAAGCGGTCGTACCCTTGGTGGTTGTTCCACTTTCTGGAGAAGTAGCTGTTGCTGGTCACCCCGGCGCTGCGAAATCCGGCCTCGCCGAGCCAGGTGGCGAGAAAGGGGGTCTCGTCCGGGACCGGGGTCTTGAATTCGTCGGGTCCGTGGAGTCGGATCAGGTGGCCTCGGTCGGTGTCGAAGGCCCCGGACAGGGTGCAAGTCATGCTGGCGTAGGTCCAGTTGGAGCACTGGAAGTGGTTGTCGAGCACCAGCCCCTGGGACGCGATGTGGTCGAGGAAAGGCGTGGTGTCGGGGGCGACGTGGTCTTTGCGCAGCGTGTCGATGGACAGGAAGAGCAGGTTCTTCGGGACGCGTCCGCGGAACTGGAGCACGTCGGTGCCGACGATCTTCTTCGATCCACCGGAGCAGTCCGGGGTCTTGCAGCACTTGGGATTCCGCTCGCAGCCCGCGAACGCGAGCAGAGCAAACAGGACAGGGGAACGCCACCGCATCGATGGCCCCTAACCTCCTGCCCGCCCTGCTGTAGGGTGGCGCCATGAGCTTCACCGAACAGATTTCGCACCGCCTCACGGCCTCGTTTCCCATCGACTCCGGAGACGGCACCGTCAGCGTGCAGTATGTCGGCGACGAGGGCCTCATCGACAAGGACGGCAACTTGCTGGCCACGCTTCGGGTGATCCACTGGCAGGTCGATGGAGAAGAGCGCACAGTCGCCGCGATCCAGGAGCAGCCGGTGCACCTCGTCACCCGCCACGCGCATCGGGACCCCGAACGCGCCGAGCGCTACGTACGCGGGTGGATTGGCGCCCTCTGGCTCGCCTTGGCTTGGGCCGAAAACGCCAGCCAGAAGGTGTACATGCCAGCCGAGTTGGCCTTCCCAGACGTGCTCGACCTGAGCACGCCCCGGACCGAAGCCGACTTCGCCAGTTTCATGCTCCGCCGCAGCCGACTGGGCAGGTTCTGCGGCTGACCGCGGGAACTCCAGCGCATCGATGGCCTCTAACCTCATGGACCTCGAACATTGGCGTGCTCCATGTTGCGATCTTCGAAGGGTGCGATGGCTGTTCTGCTGCTCCTGGCAGGCGCGATTCCCGACGTTTGCGGCGCCCAGCCCACTGTCGAGTCGCGGTACGCCCTCGCGGAAGCGCTTCACGATGACGGTCTGTTGTTGGCGGCCCAGGAGCTCTACTTGCACGTTTACGCCACCCATCCGGACTACGGAGGCGCCCTGGACCGGGCCTGGTGGCTGACCGAGGCCCTCGATAGCCGAGATCGGATGCAGGTGATCGCTCGAACTACCCCACCCGAAGGCGTTCGGGATCGCGCGCAACGTCTGCACGCCTGGACCCAAGGCGTGAATGAACTCGCCGACGGCGAGCACTTCGCCGCGGACATCTGGTTGCGTCACGCCAGCCAACTGGGTGAGGACCGCGAGCTGACCTACCTCATGGGCGTCAATCTGGCACTACGGGGGCATGCCCCGCATGCGTTGAAGCAGTTTGGCGTGGCCATGGGCGAGGGGAGCGAGCGCGACGAAGTGAGCGCGGTCGAGGCTCGGATCATCGACCTCGCGGCCCTGGGAAAGGGTCGGGTCTACTACGGGCTCTCGAGACTTGATCTCGCCGGTGAGTCCTATGCTGCGGTGCCCGAGGACAGCGAATTCTGGGCCCGCGCGCGGGTGGAGTTGGCTTGGGTCGAGCTCAGGCGGGAGAGATACGACGAGGTCTATCCGCTGGTCGCCTCCATCGACCGCGGAGTCACCCCCGAGCGCAGGCGGGACCGACTGGCGTCGAGGGGCCGCCCTGTCGTCTGGCCGGATTGGCAGCCTGACGCCGACTACGTCCGCGCCGTGGCCCTCCTCGGTCAGGGTCGGCGGCGAGATGTCCTGATCGACGCCGAGCGAATCGCGGACCGCTGGGAACCGTTGGCTGAGGAGCTGGAACATTTCGTGGCCGAGCGCGCCGATGAGCCCACCGAGGCCTACCGCCAATGGTTGCTTGGGGGCATGGCCGGTGCGGGGTCACGGACGCCACTGGTCGCGAAAGTGCTCCAGCGCTCCGACCTCTCCGGATTGGTTCGCGTGCTCGACAGGGTGGAGCGAGAGCTCGCGATCCTCGGTTCCAACCGCCTGCCGCTGGAGGTGACCGAGCGAGAGGTCGCGACGAATCTCCTGTTGAGACGCCGCGCCGTGGCCGAGCAAAGGGCTGGAGAGGTGTTGATCGACGCCTTGAAGAAGGAGCTCGAAGCGGTGAAGTCCCTCCTGGGCGACGTGGAGTTGCTCGCCTTTGAGGCCACCGATTCGCAAACCGGTGGGTATCCACCCAGGTCCACACCCGAGTGGCTCCCGCTGCCACCGGGTCCTTCGGATCACGCCTTCGTCGACCCCGCTGCAGTGATGGCACACATTGTGGGGTCAGGACGTTAGGTGTTAGACCTTATATGATCTAACACCTAGCGTCCTGACCCCTTTCCTGACCCCGTTCCGGACGCCCTATACTCGGGGTATGTCGACCGACTCCAGACGTTCGTTCCTCGCCCACCTCGCCGCTGCGACGGCGTTTGCCGCCCTGCCGGGCTGCGGCTTGATCCTCCACCCAGAGCGACAGGGGTCACGCGGCCAGAAGCTCGACGCGATGATCGTGGTCCTCGACGGTCTGCTGTGCCTGCTGTTTGTCGTGCCGGGCATCATCGCCTTCGCCGTGGACGTCGGCACCGGGTGCATCTACTGGCCCGATGAGGCCGGGAACCTCCGACGCCACAGAGTGAAGGGGCGACGCCGGCGGGACTATGAGCGAGCACTTCGCGAGCAGCTGGCCATCGATGTGTCGCTGGACAGTCCGGATCTCCTGATCCTGGACGAGCCGATGCCGCTCGATGCACACGCCCTCCGCGAGCTTCGCCACCGGTCCGAGGGACTATCGCCGGCGTCGGATTGGGCGTTCGAATATGACGAACGGCGCGAATTCGGCCGGTTCCGTCGCGTCTAGCTGTCTCGTATTCGAACTTTGAGAATCGATTTCGGCGTACAATAAGTTCGTAATCGAGACGGGTTTCGCTGCGGGTGTGCTCCTCCCCGCCCTAGCCTCTGGGCAGACCAAAGAGGAGTGATGATGACCTGGAAACGCCCAATCGCAATCGCGTTGATGACCCTTTCTCCGCAGGTTTCCCTGGCGTTCTGTGGGACCTATGTCGGCACACAGGACAGCGAGACGTCCAACGAGGCCAGTCGCATTGTCGTGGCCCGGGATGGAGACGACATTGTGCTGACCATGGCCAACGACTACCAGGGCGACCTGGCCGAGTTCGGGTTGCTCATCCCGGTGCCGCCGACGGTGACCCTGAACGGGGTGTCCGTCGTCTCCGAGGACGCCCTGAACGAGCTCGACTTGTACACCGGGCCGCGACTGGTCACCTATACCGAAGAGGAGGTCCGGGAGGGTGTCACGCAGACCAACACGCGCTGGGTCGACGGCGAACAGAGCGAGGGGGTGAGCAGCGGGTGCGGAGGTTCTGGTTCCTCTCGCGGCGGCTCTGGCGGGTATCAGACGACGACCACGTCGACCTCTACTGAGACATCGACCGAGCTCGGCGACCAGTCCTTCGATGACGTGGTCGTGGAGGATATGGCTACCAAAGGTGGATATCAGCTGGCGCTGCTGTCGGCGGAGAACGGGGCCTCCCTGGCCCAGTGGGCGAGCGGCCACGGCCTGACCATTGATCCGGCGACCGCGGATGTGCTCGACGACTACATCGACGGAGGCGCTTCCTTCGTCGCCGCCCAGGTGACCCTCGACGCGTTGCAGAACGGCGTGCTCTGGCTGCCGCCGCTGCAGGTCCGCTACCAGTCTCCCGTGGTCTCGCTGCCCATTCGCCTCGGCACGACGTCGTCGGCTGGCGTCCAGGAGATGCTCGTCTTCACCCTGAACTCCGCGTTCGAGGGGTGGACGGGAATCTCCAACTACGGCGAGGCCCCAATCCAATCCGAGTGCCTGTATTCCGGAGACGATTTTAGCGCGTTCTACCAGGATCGTTACCGAGAGGCCCTCGCTCCTGAAGTCACAGGTGTCAGCGACGACACCTACGACACAGCGGGCCCCGTGGAGGATCTCAGCGCGACCTGGCTGGTGGAGTATGGGTGGGGCTCCGGCAAGTGTGATCCCTGTACGGATGAAGACCAGCTCGGATTGGACGAAGACACTGTGTGGCGCCTGGGCTGGACCAGGGGAATCAACGACGTGTTCGTCACCCGCATCCGCATGCGCTTCGCTCCCGAGGAGATCGGGCAGGACCTGGTGCTCTACAGCTCGTATGTGCCTTTCAACAGCCAGCTTCGGTACATCCAGGACGCGCCCTACCTCGACGGGGTCTTCCCGACCTGCGAGCAGGGACTGCGCCGGGCCCGACAGGCCGATGGTGTGGTCTCCGCCTCCCATCTGGCGGGGCTGGGAACGGCGACCGGTTTGTTCATGTTCCTCGGACTCACCGTGTTCAGGCGTCGCGACCTGTAGTGTACGAAGCGATGACGAGTGATCCTCGCGACCGGACAGGTGATCCGAACGCCACGCTGGTTCCTGGCGAGCTGGCGTTTTCTCCCGAGACGGTTCCGCGGGGCCTGACGTTGGGTGAGGTCCTCGCGACGGGCGGAATGGGGGAGATTCTCCAGGGCCGCCAGACCCGGCTTCGCCGCAATGTGGCGGTCAAACGCGCGCGAGAGGGGATTTCTGGAGCGCGACAGGCGTTGCACCGGGAGGCCCTGCTTACCGCGGCGTTGGAACATCCCAACATCGTGCCGGTTCACGCCCTCGACGATGGCGACACCGGACCGCTCATGGTCATGCAGCACATCGAGGGTCGACCGTGGTCGGAGCTCCTCGAAGACCCGAGTGCAGCGGCGGACTATCTCGACGGTCGCGACCCGCTGATCATGCACCTCGACATCTTGATCACCACCTGCAACGCGGTTCAGTTCGCCCACTCCCGCGGCATCGTGCACCGGGATCTGAAGCCCGCCAACGTCATGATTGGGCCCTTCGGGGAGGTCTACCTGCTCGACTGGGGCCTGTCGGTCTCTCTGTGGGAGGAGGACGCGGATCGATTCCCCCTGGCGCGGGACATCACCAAGACCGCCGGCACGCCGTCCTACATGGCCCCCGAGCTGGCCCGTGGAGACGGTCCAGGCATCGACGAGCGCACAGATGTCTACCTCCTGGGTGCGATTCTCCACTTCGTCCTGACCGGCGAAACCCGGCATCGAGGAAGGACGATCGCCGATGTTGTCGAGGCGGCTCTCCTCTCGGACCCGCCAGTGTGGCCGGGCTCCGTGAGCAAACAACTCGCCGAGATCTCCTCCCGAGCCACCCGGCCGGATCCAGACGCTCGGTACGCGTCCGTGGACGCCTTCCGCACCGAGCTGGTGCAGTGGCTCCGGCATCGGGCCTCGCTGCAGCTCACCGACGTGGCGATGAAGCGTCTGTCGGTCTTGCAGATGATGGTGAACAGTCACCTGGCTGGGGACCCGCAAGACGCGTCGGCGGTCTCCTTCGTGTCGGTCGAAGGTCGCTTCGGATTCCGCCAGGCACTGGACGGATGGCCGGGGAACACCGAAGCAGCGGACGGTCTCCAGCGGCTCCTGGAGATCACTATCCAGTTCGAACTGTCGCGGGACAACCCGGAGAGTGCCGGACCCCTTCTAGATGAACTGTCCACTCCGAGCCCGGAGCTCGAGGCTCAACTTCGAGATGCGCTGGCCCGTCGCGCCGCTCAGAGCGAGGCCGCCGGCCGCCTCGCGCAGCTCGAGCACGACGCGAATCTGGCGGTGACGGCCGCCCCTCAGGGGGCGGTGGGCTGTCTGATCGGAGCCGTTGCAGCAGGGGTCTGCTTCGCGCTCGGTGCCGTCGATCGCATCTGGCCGATCAGCTACGCCTGGGCCGTCGGGGGTTTTGTGCTCTTCACGGTGGCGGCGGTAGTCGGGAGCGCTGCGGTCTCCCGCCTCGACCTGAACCGCGCCAATCGCCGTCAGCTGAAGATGTTCCTGATCATGACCTTCACGCTCCTCGGCCACTGGCTGGGATCGGCGTGGTTGGGGCTGCCGCTCACCACCGCAGTCGCCTGGAATGCCCTGTTTGCGGGCGGCATGCTCGCCGTCACCGGTGCCATCTTCGATACGGCGTCCATCCCTCCGGCCCTGGTGTACATCGCCACCTGGGCGGGCATCGTTCTGGCGCCCGGCTTCGCGTGGGAGATCTTCGGAGTGGGCAACTTCTTCGCCTACTTTGCGTGGTCATCCTGGACAGCGCAGCGCATTCGCGAATCCTAGGTATCGGCCGAGCGACGCGCGACCGACAGCAACATCAGACTGAACCACCAGCTCACCAGGGCGATGACGATCGGCCGCTGGATGAACAGTCCGCCGGCCCAGCCCGCGAGGTACAGCGAGAGCAGGCTCAGGCGTGCCACCGCATAGGGAGCCAGGAACCGATCCAGACGCGATCTGCGCTGACGGAACCACTGGACTGCGGGGGCCAGCAGGACCAGGTCCGTCAGGGGAAGCACCAGCAGCATCTCGTTGTACTTCACCTCGGGAACGGTCGAAAATATAGTCAGTATGCCGACGAACAGCCCGGCGAGGCCGAACGGAAGTGCCCACGCGCCGAGCAGGAATCCGGCGGATCTCGTCTTGCGGGGCAGCTCTTTGCGTGCCTCCCAGCCGAGGATCGACAGCACGACGAAGACCGTGAACATGAGCATCCAGGTCGCCAGGCTGGGAGAGACGATGACCGGAGGACCCTGCCGCTCGACAATGATCTCAGGGGTGTCGGAGAGCGCCCTCGGGCCGTCGGGTCCGGGGACGTCGACCTCCAACAGACCCTCGGACAGTCGGCGAGAGTCGTACAACCCGTAATAGCGGTCGTGGGGGTGGTGATTGGGCCGGCCGAAGAAGAAGGTGGCGGCGAGCGCCGGTCCCGCGTGTCCGGAGAAGGCCCAGTTCATGTCCTGGTAGGTGGTGTCGGTCGTTGGACCGCCGAGCTGTTCGCGGACGGCACCGCCGGTGACTTCGTCAATGAGATCGCGCGCTTTGGTCGCACAGGACGCTTCGAGATGGTGGTAGATGTACTCCCGGTTCTCGGGCAGGGCGTCGGACTCGAGCCTCTTCCGCAGGCGCTGGATCTGGTCGTCGGAGAGGTTGAGTTTCTGATGGCTCATCGTGCGGGCCTGTCCGTACCCGTAGATGCGCACCGCCTCGTCCAAGGTTTCGTTGCTGCTCAAGAAGAAGTGGATGTAGCTGAAGATCGCCTGGACGGGCATCAGCTTGTTGTCGAAGTCGGCGTCGCCGTAGTTGTAGACCCGGTTCGACTGGAGCACCTCTCCATCGAGCTCGGCGACCATCAGTGCTGTGTGCCCGGATCGGGTGAGGAGGTGATCTCCCGGTCCGATGGTGATCAGGTGGATCTCGGTCCGGGCTTGGGCCGAGGCTGCCACGAAAAGGCAGGCGAGCATGGCGAGGGTGCGAATCAAGGCGGCTCACCGTAGGCCGGCCACCCTGGACTTGCCATGCTATCGTCTTGCAATGAGACTGCTTCCGCGACTGTTCATGCTTTGGATTTCGGCGTTCATGCTGATTAACGCGTGTACCAAAGCGCCCGAGCTCGGCGGTCAAGAGGGCTCTGACGTCGACGGTGACACCGATACCGACACCGACGCTGACTCCGACGCTGATGCCGACGCTGACGCTGACGCCGATACCGACGCGGACACCGATTCCGACGCCGACACGGATACAGGTCTGAGCTTCCCTTGTGGACCCGACCAGTGCGTCGGGGACGAGTACTGCGTGGTCACCATCGGCGGCGCCTACCCGGGCTACACCGACTACACCTGCACGCCGGTGCCCAACGCCTGCGTCGGGAACGCGACCTGCTTGTGCCTGGACCAGGAGTGCACGGACCAGGGTGGGGCCTGCACGGATCTTCCAGGACCGACCTGCACAGTCGCTCTACCCTAGGCCTCACATGGCGTCCAGCTCGGCCAACCGCGCCTCCAGCTTCGACGCCTCGCCCGCTCGATCGGTGCGCTCGTAGACGGCGATCAGTGTGGCGAGCAACTCCTTCTGGCTGACAATGTCTTCAATGGCGTCCCAAACCGCCCAGGCGAGGTCCAGCTCGGCCTCGGCGCGCGCGAAATCTCCCGCCTGTACGAAGGCGCGACCGGCGCGGATGCGCGTCTGGATGGTGTCGGGGTGTTCTGGGCCGGAAGAGGTCTCGGTAATGCCAGCTACGAGCGCGAACTGGGCCGCCGCTTCGAGGGTGCGGCCCTGCGCCTCATAGAAGACCGCCAACGCGTCGTGGCTCGCACCGACCTGGGGATGGCTCGTTCCGTATGCCTCGCGGGCGTCTCCAATGCCTTGTTTGTACAACTCCTCGGCCTCGGTCGTTCGCCCCAGTGAGCTGATCGCTACCGCCAGGCGCCGCTGCGCCGCGAGAGTGCGAACCGGTCCGAGCACGTCGGTGTCTTCGGAGAGGGCGGCCCGATAGCGAACTTCTGCCTTGGCGAATTCTCCGACTCCCGCCGCGATGTCCCCCAGGGCCAGTCGGGCCAGAACCCGCGACGATGCATCCCCTCCCACGCTGGTGGCAAGTTGTCCGAACAACGCCTTGGCCGGGTCGAACTGGCCGTCTCTCGCGTATCGATTTGCCAGGCCCAGGCGGCTGCTCCGGGTAGTGGCATGCTCCGGCCCCAGTCGCTCTTCATAGGTCGTCAGCGCCTCGCGGATAGTGGCCAGGCCCTGTTCGCGGTCGCCCGTCTCGTATTGCGCTCGCCCGAGGAGGTTCATTGTCGTGACGTGGAGGACGTCGTTGGTCTCCTCCTCGAATTGCTCCAGCGCGCGGTTGAGGTGGGTCACTGCTCTCTCGGGCTGGGTGCGCTCCATCTCCATTTCCGCGAGAACGTTGAGGCAGCTTGCGATCAGGCGCTCGTTGTTCGCTGCTTCGGCTGCGGCGACGGACTTCTCCGCATAGGCGACCGCATCATCCATGTTGCCGAGGCGCTTGGCGGCGTTGCCCAGGACCATGTAGGCGTAGGTGCGGTCCTGGGGACGTGCGCCGATGGCATCGGCGATCTCCAGAGACCGATGCGCGCGGGCGACCGCGACGTCGACATCGCCCAGCTCGAACTCCAGATTGGCCAACGACGCCAGACTGCGCACGTAGAGATTCTGGTTCTCGCCCTTCTCCAACATCGGGATCGCCTGGGCCAGGGCGTCGGCGGCATCTCGATACCTGCCCAGGCCCTCGTAGGCCCGCGACAGCTCCCTCAGGAGCTTTGCGTGCACTGCTGGCGGCAGGTCGCGGTTCGGCAGGGTCTCCAGGGCGCGGTCGAGGAGTTCCTGAACCGTCGCGTCTCGAGCTCCGCCGTCGTACGGGTTCGCCGACGAGAACATCTCGCCCAGGAGGTTGGAGACCTGCTCGGCCTCCAACCGCTGTTCGTCCGCCTCCAACCTCCGGCTCTCGGCGAGTTCGGCGGCGGTCACTGCGCGCTGGGCCTGGTGGCGAGCCTCGCGGGCTTGATAGCCGGTGGAGACGATTCCAGCGGTCATCGAGAGCAAGAGCAACGCGCCGGACGCCGCCAGCCATCTGTGTTTCCGGAGGGCTTTGGCGCTGGTGTACGCCAGGCTTGGCGGCCGTGCCCGTACCGGCTGGCCCTCCAGGAAGCGGCGGAGGTCGTTGGCGAGGTCCTTGGGCGTGTCGTACCGCTGGTCTGGATCGGGGTGAATCGCCTTCATGGCGATCCAGTCGAGATCCTGGGAGAACGCCCGCTCCAAGGCGCGCTCGGGGATTCCCCGCTCTCGTCCCACTCGCTCCCGTTGATGCGCGTTCAGCTGGCGGAACCGCTGGGTCAGGGGAGGGATGGCGGCCCCGGTAGCCAGCCCGTCGAGCATCGCCACGAAGTTGTCGGCGATCGCAGCTGGTACGGGTTTGACACCGATCATCAGTCGATACAGGACCAGGCCCAGCGCGTACACATCCACCCGGGTGTCTTGATCCTGACCCCGCAGTGCCTCTGGAGCGACGTACATCGGCGTGCCGATCATGTGTCCGCGCGTGAGGTTCTCCTCGGACAGTGGATTGACAAATCCCTTGGCGATTCCGAAGTCGATGATCTTCGGTATCCAGCTACCATCCTGGTCGATGACGAGGATGTTCGCCGGTTTCAGGTCCCGGTGGATGAGGCCCTTCTGGTGCACGTGTTGCACGCCCTTGCAGACGTCGATGAAGACCTCGATCCGCTCTCCGATGGTGGCGCGCTGTTGGTCGCAGAACGTCGTGATCTGCTGTCCGGGTACGTGCTCCATGGCGATGTATGGAGAGCCCAATTCGTCGGTGCCGCTGTCGAAGACTGTGGCCACGTTGGGGTGATTCAGCCGGGCGAGGGCGCGGCGTTCGGCCTCGAATCGGGCGCGAACCTGATGGTCGGACGCCGACTTGACGACCTTCAGCGCGACTTTTCGCTCGATGGGTTCGCGCTGTTGGGCCAGGTAGACCACACCCATTCCGCCCTGTCCCAGGACGCTGATGATCTCGTAGGGCCCGACTCTCTCCGTGGTCACCGCTGCAGTCTCTCAGCCCCATTGTCGCACGCCGCTGCCTGGCTTTGATCAGAGCGGCCAGGACGGCACGGACGTCTCCACTCGACCGTTCGCCGGCCAGCAGTAGCCGTGACCGTCCTCGGTGAGGCCGCAGGCGTGTTCCTGCCCGGCTGAAACCGAGGTGAACACCTCGACTGCGGGGTCAAACCCGTCTGCCACCGTCGGCATGTCGTTCACGCAGCCCACATGGCCCTGGTCGTCGATCCAGCACATCTCGCTGTCGAAGCTGTCCAGAGCGACCACACCGCTATTCGGGGGTTCGGCACCGGGCATCCACCAGCAGTGGGTGACCCCATCGGCGAGACCGACCACACAGGCCTGGCTGCGTCCGGCCCCGACCATGGTGGCCGGGACGTCGACATCGGCGGTCTCGGCGTCTCCGTCGGCGTTTCCGTTGGCCTTGATTCCGATGAAACCGGTGATTCCAACGGCGTAGTCGACGTACACCGTCTGGGGCGTTTGAAAACCGAGGTTCTGGCCCCAGCACTTGACCTTGCCCTGGTCGTCCTGGGCACAGAAGTAGTCCTGGGCGCCCTCTACGGACACCCAGTTGTTGCCGGCGGGGATGTCCGTGCAGGGTCCGTCGATCCAGTCGCACCCCCAACAATCGATGGCCCCGTCCTCGCCGACGACGCAGGCCGTGGCCCAGCCGGCTGCGATGTCCACAAACGGTCCCGAGGGCGGCGCGGGGAAGGTGAAGTTGGAGGAACTGAAACAGTGAGCCTCCCCAACTTCGTCGAGAACGCAGGTGAGCTTCTCTCCCGCCGAGATCGCCCGATATCCCGCGGTTGGCGGGTCGGTGTCGTCCGTATCTTCAGGGGTATCGGAGTCGGTGTCGGTCACCGGATCGGTGTCGCTGTCGGCGGTCCGGTCTCCGGCGTCGCTGTCTTTGGGTTTGGGTTCATCGGCGCTGCAGCCGCTGAGGGCGAGGGTCAGGCACACGCCGCGGAGGGCAGTGATTCGCATGGCTATTGGGCTCCGTTCTCTCTGTGCCCCGGATATCATGGGCTTATCGAGGCGCGTGAACGCCGCACGGCTCAAGTTGTCCCGGAAGAGAACTGAGAGAACGAATCCCATTCGCATCCATTGTTGCCTGCCTGACATTGCTGGCCTGCAACGCCGGTGATGGCAAGCCGGGCAACAAGAAGAAGGACCCGCCCGTCGGAGATTCCGCCGTTGTGGAGGACACCGATCCCGACGTCTGGGAAGCGGGGGCGCCGCCGGTGAACCTCTTGATGATCACCATCGACACCACGCGTCGAGATCGACTCAACAGCAACGGCTACACCGGCCGGGTCACGTCTCCGAACATCGACGGGCTGCTCGCGGGTGGTCTCGCGCTCCGGAAACATCACAGTTGCTCGACGTGGACCTACCCCTCTTTCCTGTGCATGCTCACGGGTCGAGACCAGGTCACGCTGGACTTTGTCCCCAGCAACAGCAAGAACGGCGATGTCGGCACGGGCCCTTGGGAGGGGGATGACCTGCCCTCCATCGCGAACATCCTCCACGACGAGGGCTTCGCTACCGGTCTGGTCTGGGCGAATGGCTTCCTCGGTCCCCAGCGGAACATGGACCAGGGGCACGAAACCGAGGAGACCGGCGGTGGCGCCAATGTGATCAGCGACAAGGCCATGGCCCGAATGGACCTGCTGGTCGAGGACGGGCGCCCGTGGTTCCTGCACACCCACTTCAACGATCCCCACGGCATGTACAACCCGCCCGACGAGTACCTCGAGGGTTACGACGATCTCGCCCCCTGCTTCGATTTCGACCTCACCGACCGAGACAACTTCAAGCAGATGGAGGCTTCCTGGCCCAACTTCAGCGAGGAGGAGAAGGCCGCATGCACCGAGCGCCTGTCCTTCCGTTACGACGCCTGCATCCGCTGGGTCGACGACCGGATAGCGCTCCTGCTGGACAACCTCGATGCCCACGGACAACGCGAGGAGACCCTCATCGTCTTCGGCACCGACCACGGCGAGGAGTTCGGCGAGCACGGTACCTGGGAGCACGGCAAGGCGCCCTTCACCCAGATCAACGCCTCGACCATCGGCTTCATCTACCCGCCGCGGATCCAGGCCGGAGACTTCACCGGATTGACCACCCACGAGGACGTGCTGCCGACGATCCTCGATCTCATGGACCTCGAGCCTCCGGGCGTGATTACCGGCAGGATCGTCGGCGCCGGAGAGCGTCAGGTCGCCCACGCTCTGGTCTACAAGGGGCAGGATACCTGGCAGGCGGTGATCACTCCCGAAGACAAGCTCGTCTACCATTGGGAGGGAGACAAGTACTATTTCGACCGCGCCTCTGATCCCGATGACCTGAACAATCTCTACGATCCGAGCGACCCTCGCGTGCTCGCGCTGTGGGACGAGCTCCAGCCCAAGGTCGACGAGTTCGAGGCCTATATCGACGACGCCGCTCCCATCGACCCGGGTCCCTAGATCAAGGCGAGCTGCGTGTGCTTGTCTGTACGTTCGCCAGGGGGAGAGTCGTGCTCGACAAAGTCATCGCAGCCGGAAACAAGAGCCAGCCGGAGTACCGGGTAAGAAACAAGATTCACGAGCTCGTCCCTGACGAACCGGAGAGAGGAGCCCTCCTCTGGCAGGCATTTGCCGCCGGCGAGACCTTCATGATGAGCAACGCGCTGTTGTTCCCAGCGCTGTCCCAGACCACCGAGGCGTCCCCGGTGCCGCTAGACGAGGTCATCCGCGCGCTGGGCCATGCCGCCGCGACCTGGAAGCCGCCGGGTTGGCCCGAGGAGGTCCCCGCGGTGATCGACGCCCATGCAGATCACGCCGCTCTGCTCGCGAGAGTTGAGGAACTGCCTGCGGACCGGCAGCAATCGGTCCGCTGCATCCTCGGCTTGTCCGGGACCGGAGAGCTCACCGACGGCGACTACGCCTTCCTGGCGAGCGTTTGGCGCGAGCAGTGGAACCACCGGAAGCAGATGACCGATCGCGTCGGAGATCGGCTGCTGCCGCCCGTGTTCTGGCGCGAAGTCCTCGCCCTGCTCCTGGCCCAAGACCCCCACTCGTTCACCTTCAACTGGACCTCGTCGGTGCGGCCGGTCATGGAGATCGCGAGCGCCGAGCAGATGATGGCGTTGATCTTTGCCTTCAAGACCACCAACGCGAAGTTCGCCGAGGTGCTCTTCGAGTGCCATCCCGACATCGAACCCCTGCTAGCTGCGCGTGGCGACGCGATGTTGAAGGACCTCGCCGCCGGTGAGCCGATCGATCAGAACGAGCTCGACATGGTCGCGACCTCACTCGTCCACGGAGCAACGCTTCGCGGAGAAGTGGTCGATGCGCGATTCGATCCGCTCCTGGGCCTCTTGGTGTCTTGCAAGCGAAAGTACGGCGCCATCCTGCAGGATGAGCACCTGCTGACCCTGCCACAGGACCGTCTGGAACCCATCGTTCTCCGGGAGAACCCGCCCGACGTGCGGGCGCCGCTGTGCCCGACTCCGGCCGTACTCGGGGCCTGGCTGACCGGTGTCATGGGCCAATCGGGAGCACCGTCCTACGACGATCGGCGGAACATCGAGTCCCGAATCGACACCTTCGGAGACGCGCTGGCGCCAGTGGTCGCCGGTCGGTTGAGCCGGAAGTTCACCCGCCGGAACGTGGTGATCAGCAAGCTGATGTCCAACAAGTCCGAGGCCTTCCTGCCGACCCTGGTCGGGCTCCTCGACAGCGACGCCAAGACCCGCCGCGAGGTTTCCGAGGGGCTGAAGACCTGGGGAGCGCCGGTGATTCCCTACCTGGCAGAGGCTCCGACCTGGGGAAAGAAGGCCCGCTCGGAGGCCGCCGCGATCCTCTCGTCTCTGGGCACCGAGCCCGATGCGATGAAGCTCGCCAGCACGTGGAACGAGGTGGAGAAGGACGCCGCGATCCAGGCGTTGTTGAACCCGCTGGTCCGCCAGTACGAAGCGCTCGCCGCTGCCGACGACGGAGATGGCGTGCAGCTGCCGCGGTTTGCCGGCTCCGATCTGATCCGCCTGGACGCACTCATGCGCACAATGGACAGCGTTGCCGAGATCGTGGACTTCGGGCCCGACGTGGTGGACGAACTCGGCCATTGGATCTGCGAATACCCGCGCATGACCTGGGAATCGAAGTTCTGGCACAACCGGAAGGGCCGCGATGTCTGCATCAGTCTCAACGCCCAACGCCTGGTCTACGCGCTCGCCCGCACCGGAGCCGCAGCGGACCTCAGCGACGCGGACCTGCAGCGGATCGAGCGGTTCACCGCGGAAGAGGATGGCGGGGAACAGCTCGCGGATCTGGGCCTGACGGCAGCCGCAGTCATCGCCGAGGGGTTCAATCCCGAGTCCAGGTCGTGGCCCATTACCGGGCGGCTCTACGAGGACACCCTCGGCGAGCGGACCTGGAGCAACGTCAAGGGATTCCTCGGGGTCTACTTCTACTTCGAGACCCGCGAGGAGCGCGACGAGCACAAAGAGAAGCTCGAGGACGCCCTGGCGGCTGTCGAAGAGGCGGTTCGCGATCCGTCACAGGCGGCGACGCACCTCGGCGCCGCTGTCGGTCACCTCGCGGAGTTCGCGCCGCCCCTCGATGGAGAGGGAAAGGCCGCAATCTACGCGGAGATCCGCACGAGTCACATCTACTCGGACTACATGAAGGCCTACGGGCCAGGCTGTGCCGCGACGGTTGTTCAGTGGCTGCAGGAGAATCTCGAGGACGTGCCGGTCTTCCGGACCGACGTCGTGCCCTTCCGCGTCTGGCAGACCCTGGTGGCGCTCGTGCGTCCCCACGTCGGACCTCAGGAACCCGTCGACAAACACCGGGTGAACTACCACCGGGCGCCGGAGCTCACCCAGGTCCACATCGACGGCGTGCTCGAGGTCTTGTACGGCGAGGACGACAACTACTGGGATCGAGATCGCAAGGGCAAGGCGGAAGTCGACTACCAGGCGTGGAAGAACCTCGAGGGCGTGCTCGAGCACTTTGAGGACTCCGTGGACCTCGCCCCGGTGGTCGAGCGAATCGTCGGCTTCCTGCTCCAGCGGGCGCCGTCGAATGCGCTCCGAAATCCGCTCCAGCTGGTTCGGGAGCACGTGCTCTCCGACGACAAGCGCTCGGACGAGGACCGGGCCGCGTTGGTCGAGCGGCTCACGCTGTCCCTGCTCATGGGAGACGAGGACCGGCGGATGGCCGCCTACAGCTTCCTGGAGCAGCGCGTACAGGCGGGATGCAGCTCGTCGCCGTTCGCCCTCGAGACCCTGGTTGCCGGGTTCTCCGACAAGTCCAAGAAGCCTCGAGAGCAGGCGGGCAAGTCTCTGATGGCCATCGGATTACCTGCCTTGCCGCTCGTCTATCCCGTTCTCGCCAGCAAGAAGATCACGCCCAGGCGGGAGGCTGCCGGCGTGGTCCTCAAGGTGCCCTCTCCCGACAGCGTCCCGTTCATCGAGAAGGCGCTGGCCAAAGAGAAGAAGGCCGACATCGCCGAGCTTCTCAAGCTGGCGGAGCTGGCCTGCAAGCCCCTGGGCAACATCGGGAAGATGAGCGACGCCGAGCTCGATCAGGCGCTCCAGGACCGCAGCGACAACCTTCCCGCGGCGCGGATCTGCTCGTCCCGTGGCGTGCCGACCCAGCGGTGGTCGGGAGGCGCGGAGCTCTCACCCAAGGCGCTGGCCTGGATCCTGGTGCATCTGGCGCGGGTCACCTTCAAGCAGGCTCCGGCCGATCTGGAGCCGGTCATCGGGCGCCTCGACCACCGGGACCGGGACAATCTGGCCCGCCACATCCCCATCCGCCCGGCGCTCCGCGTCCTGGCCGTCGAGGAGGTGCTCCTGGAGCGGGCGGCGCATATCGATCGGCTCGCCCGCAAGGACGTCGAAGCGGCCTCGGCCCTGATCTACCAGGTGGGCTTGCGAGGGAGCGATGCCGCGGTCCGCATGCTCGGTCAGATCCGGGCCGTCGCCAAGCGCAGTCGGAGTCGAAACGCGGCCCGCTGGGCTCTGAATCGCATCGCCCGTCAGCGCGACGTGCCGGTGGAGACCCTCATCGAAGAGGCACTCCCCACCTATGGTCTCGACGGGGAAGGGCGCCGGTCTCTCCAGGTCGATGACGTGGCTGGAACCTTCACTTTGACCGGGGCAGGCACGTTGGTGGTGCACGTGGACGGAGACGAAGTGATGGCCACCGAGGTGGTCCGGAGCGCTCGCGTAGCGATGGGTCTCCCCGAGCTGGTCGAGCAGATCACCACCGCGTTGCGGGCCGAGGAGCAGGCACTGGACGACGCCATGGTGGTCCGCCGAACCTGGAGCGCCGACGCGTTCCAGCGGTTGTTCCTCGAGCATCCGATCCGTCGCACAGCCGCCCGGGGACTGGTCTTCGCAGACGAGGCGAACACCCTGGCGCTCATCACCTCGGACGGACTGGTCGACCGAGGCGGAAAGCGCACCTCCCTCGAGGGAGACATTCACGTCGTGCACCCCGTCGAGGTCGCCGACGCCGACGCCGATGCGTGGGCCACCGCCATCGACCAGACCGGGGTGGCGTCGGCCGTTGCCCAGTGGACCCGCGAGGTCTTCGACGCCTCGCTCCCCGAGAACCAACTCGACAAGGTCGCACGGGAGTTCCAGGCCTTCGAGTCCGGCCGGGAGTGCCGGCGTTCGATGTTCCGGATGGGCTTCACCCAGGACCAGCTCGAGGGGCTCGTCTACGAAGGCGTTCGCGCGTACTCGGGCGGAGCCCAGGTCACCGTCAAGCACGACGGGTATTCCCTGAACTACATGAACGATAGGGAGTTCCTGGAGATCCGGGAGATCAGCTTCAACGAGGAACCCCCCGCATCACTGGTGAGCGAGGTCATCGGCCTGCTCCGGCGCTCTCTGGCACCCGGCAGCTGATTCGTGACTTCCTGTCCCCGTTGCAGCTCCCAGAACGCCATCGGCCGGAGGTATTGTTCCGACTGTGGCTCGAAGCTGCACGACTCCCTAGTCGACAACGCCTGTGATCGCTGTGGCGTTGCCCACGGCCCAGAGTCGTTCTGTGGCACTTGCGGGCTGTCCCTCACCGATGCTGCTGAGTGGCGGCAGCTCACCGTGATGTTCTGTGATCTGGTGGACTCCACCGAGCTCTCGGTCGCCCTCGATCCCGAAGAGATGCGGGAGGTCAACCGGGCTTATCAGGAGGCCGTGACCACCGAGGTCCAGCGATACGGAGGCTTTGTCGCACGGTACATGGGCGACGGTGTGCTCGCCTACTTCGGCTGGCCGCGCGCCCACGAAGACGATCCGGAGCGCTCGGTCCGCGCAGGTCTGGAGATCGTAGAGGCCGTGAGGTCTGCAGGGGTGGAGCGTGGCCAGGACTTGCGAGTTCGGGTGGGCATTGCGACCGGTAGGGTGGTGGTCGGTGACCTGGTCGGGTCCGGGGCCGCTCAGGAGGCGGCGGTGGTCGGGGAGACACCCAACCTCGCGGCCCGGCTGCAGAGTCTCGCCGCTCCGGACACGGTGCTGGTGTCGGCGGCGACCCGGAGGCGGCTCGGCGGGGCTTTTGTCGCGGAATCCATGGGCTTGAAGCCGATCAAGGGCATGTCGGAGCCCGTCGAGGTCTTCCTGGTGACGGGCTTGGCCGAGTACGTGGAGGCCGACCTCACCCCCCTGGTGGGCCGCAGCAGCGAGCTCGCGTGGTTGAGCCAGGCCTGGGATCGGGTTGGTGACGGCGGTCGGGTGGCCCTTGTAGAGGGGGATGCTGGCATCGGGAAATCGCACCTGGTGAGTGCGTTCTGTCGGGATCGGCGGCACCTGATCCTGCGGGGGAGTTCGCTGCATCGGTCGACGGCGTTGTACCCGCTGCTGCGCTGGGCCGAGGGCGACCGCGAGTGGGTGGGCCCGAACACCTCGGACCTGCTGGCGTGGGCGCGGGGCGAGGTCGGGGCGATCGACGGCGCCGAGCCGTCGCAGCTGGCGCGTGGCCTCCGAGACGCTCTCCTCGGAGAAGTAGAGGCGTTGGCGCACACGCCGCTGATGGTGTGGGTCGACGATGCCCATTGGATCGATCCGAGCTCCCTGGCGTGGCTGGATGCGCTTGTCGAACGGTTGGCCTCGCTGCCGATACTCGTGGTTGTGACCTACCGTCCGACTTTTTCTCCGCCGTGGAGTTCGCGGGCGGTCGACCATCTGCGGGTGCCTCGGGTCGATATCGGGTGTGTGCGTTCCATGATTCTCGGCGTGACCGGAGGTCGCGAGCTCCCCGCCGAGGTGGTCGACCACATCGCGGCCAAGACCGACGGCATTCCGCTCTTTGTCGAGGAGCTCACGCGAGCCCTCATCGATGGGGGCCAGCTCACAGATACGCCGACGGGTTGGATCCTGGCCGCTCCCCTCGAGGAGATGGCGATCCCCGGGACCCTTCAGGACTCCCTCATGGCGCGTCTCGACCAGCTGGGTTCAGCGAAGCGGGTCGCCCAGGTCGCCGCGGTGATCGGTCGCCAGTTCTCCATCGAAGTCCTCGAGGTGGTGGGAGAATTGGACCCCGCGGCGGCGAGTCAGGCGCTCGACCGGCTGCGTCGCGCCCGGGTCATCGAGTCCAGTGGAGCGCTCCACACCTTTCGCCATGCCCTGCTCCAGGACACCGCCTACGACAGCCTCCTCCGGGTCCGACGGCGCGATCTTCACGGCCGAATCGCGGCGTTTCTGGAGAGTTCTGGGGAGCCAGAACCGGCCTCGGTCGCCTACCATGTCCGCGAGTCTGGAGACCCGATAGGCGCGGCCAGCTGGTGGATTCGCTCCGCCGAGATCAAGGCCGGGTTGTACGCCATCCGCGAAGCCATCGCCGATCTCGAGCGCGCGCTGCGGCCGCTTCCGGAGCTGGAGCCGGTGCCTGTCAACTGCATTCTCGACCTCCAGATCCGCATCGTGCGCCAGTTCCGGGTCGTCCAGACCACCGGGGCGATGGTGCTTCTCGATCAGGCCGAGGCACTCGCGGCGGCCCATGGACGGAAGGAGTGGCTGTCGCGCGTGTGGTTCGAGCGGGGCAATGCTCTCTTTGGGCGCTTCGATCTGGACGGCTGCGTCGCGGCCCATCGGCGTGCCCTGGAGCTCGCCCACGAGCTGGGATCTGCGCGACTGCAGGCCGATGCGCTCGGAGGTCTGGGAGACGCCTGGTATCTGCGCGGTCACATGGGCGCGGCGCGGGACGCCTTTCGGGCTTGCGTTGCCCTCAGCGAGCAACACGGCTTCGAGGAGACCGAGGTCAAGCACCAGATGATGGTGGCCTGGTGCAACATGTTCTTCAACGACTTCGACCAGAGCCTCGGGCTGTCCGAGAGGATGTGGGACCGGGCTGGCGCCCTCGGGCTGCATCGGTCGCGGATGATCATGCGCGGTGCCAACGCCTTCATTCATGCGGAGTTGGGGGACGGTCCCCGCTCCGAGGCGTGCGCGATGGAGGCGTTGGAGCTGGCGAACAAGCTGGAGTCTCCGCCGTTTCAGGGTTCGGCCAAGTTCTACCTCTTTCGCGCCTGTCGGCTCCAGGGGCGCATGGAGGAAGCGCGGGATTGGGGGCTGCTCGCGCTGAACGAGGCCCGGGCCACGAATCAGATGAAGTTCATGGGGGCGGCTATCCTCGCCGAGTTGGCACGCATCGAGCCCGACCCCGCAGCCCGCGCGGCCTGGTTGGCCGAGGGAAGGCAGTGGCTGGCGGTCGGATCGGTCGGACACGCCCACCTGTGGTTCGATGTCATCGGCATCCAGTCGTGCCTCGACCGAGAAGAGTTCGACGGCGCTCTGCAGCATGCCGAGGTCCTCTCCGACTACACGAGTGAGGATCGCCTGCCGTGGTGCGACCTGCACATCGCCATCGCTAGAGCCGCCGCCGCGTTGGCTGCGGATGCAGAGGGCGCGAGAGACGAGCTCGTCGCGCTCCAGGGCGAGGCCCGGGCTGCTGGGTTGCGGCCGGTCGTGGACCTCGTCGACCGCTTGCTGGCTTAGCTGCCTCGGGCGAACAGGAAGGGGTAGCTGACGATGACGATGCCGTTGCCCTTGGGCTCGGGGAAGGTCATGTGCATGAACTTCTTGGCGATGCAGCTCTCGACGACGCCATTGTCCATGGTCGATGTCTTCACCTGGGCGTTGGACACGGTGCCATCGTTGGCGATCACGAACTTGATCGCGACCTTTCCGCCGAGCCCGGGGTCCTTGTTCAGCTCTCGGGTGTAGCAGTACTTGATCTGGTTCAGGTTGCGCTTGATGACCTCGTCGATGAGGGCGCTGTCGATGCTGCCCACGGTGATCGAACCCTCGCCGCCACCGGTGATGGTTCCCTCTTGCTTGCCGGGTCCGCCGCCACCGTCGTAGCCGTGCTTTCCCTTGCCGAAACGCGATCCGAACTCTCCGGACCCGTCGTACTTTCCGCCTCCGAGACCGGTCCCGCGCGACGTGAGATCTCCCTCTCCGAACCCCATGCCCTTGGCCGCGATCAGGCCTCTGGACAGGTCGTGCAGGTCGGCTGAAATGCCGGAGTTGCTGAACATCTCCCCGTTCCGCAGGCTGGCCATGATGCCCGACTCCTCGACGACCTCTCGGTCGATCATCTGCTTCTGGATGGACTTGGACGGCTGGTCGTCCGGGGTCTTGGCCTTGCTCTTGCCGGGGTCTTCGTCGGGCTCCTCGTCGCGGGGGGCCTCCGAGCCCGGGTCCTCGGCCTTCGGTTTGTCCTTCTCGACTTCGGGGATCTCGATGTATAGCTGGGCGACGACCTCCTCCTCGATGTCGAAGTGCGAGACGATCGCGCCGGGTGGTGAGGCCCAGATGATGAGCGCGAACAGCAGGCCCATGAACCCGGCGAAAGAGGAGATGGCGAGGAACGGGTAGTCGACTTTGTCGTGTCCTCCGGCGGTCAGCCGCTCTTCGGGAGGTACCAGCTGGCCGAGGAAGGCGACACCGTCGATGTCCACGGTCAGGTGCAGCCCCTCCTCCATCGGGATCAGGAAGGTGTCTCCTTCCCGGGTGGCTCGTCCGGCTTCTACCAACTCTTCGAAGGCGTAGCCGGCGTGTTCGTCGTACGCGAAGCCCTGCCAGTCTTGGCGGACTCTCGCGGTGTAGGCCTCGGTCTGCGAGTCGTGGGAAAACAGGGTGTGTTCGCCGTTATCCAGCGTCTCATCGGCGGCGTAGAAGTCGTTCTTCCAGTCGCTGCTGACCTCCGACCACATGGGCGGGGTCCAGGGGAGCACGTGCTCGAAGCCGCGCGGGATCCAGCCCATGTCGATGCCGAGCAGATACCACTTGAATCCAACATTGGCGCCGATCGTGATGTCCTGACCGAGGGAGCGCTTCGTGAAGTGTTTGGTGTCGAGCAGTACCTCGCCCCAGACCTGTTTGATCTCGAGGACGGACGGACGGGGGGCGTTCGGCGCTGGCTTGCCGGTTTGCATGACTTCTCCTTCTCTTGCGGACACAGCAAGATTGTTCGCCACCCCTTCGGGTGGACGTGGCCCGCAGGTTGCGGTTCTTACAGGCGGGAGGTGTGATTTCCCGAGTGTGGGAGTGGACATGGATTGCGGCATCGGGTTCCCGTCCGAGCGTCAAGTGACCGCAAACTAGCTCAGGGATCGAAGTTCAGTGGGATCGCCCGGGCCATGAACGGCAGCTGCCCGCCGGCCGTGCAGCGGGGCGTCAACGTCCAAACGGGCTCCTCGATGCCAGGGGCAAACTCGCGAATCTCGCCGGTCGCCGGGCAGGTTCCCACGACGTGACCATTGGCCAGCGGATAGGCGCTGCCCTGGATGGGGCAGTGTGCACCCATAGACCAGTTCTCCACGAGCGCCGCGCTGCCGTTCTGCGGGTCCACGCTCCAGCGGGACACCCGGGAGTCGTCGGGCTGGACGCGGTTGTCGAAGAGCAGCATCGACCCGTCCGCATCCATATTCGCGTGGTGTTGTCCCCGGAAATTGGCGGGGTCGGGGCCAGCGAACGCGAAATCGTTGCCCAGCGGACCGTCCTCGGTCAGTGGATTCATGGCCCAGACCTGTTCACCGAAGTCGGGCGCGACCCGATCCCCGCGAACGCGGAGCACGGTGTTCATGAAGCGCGCCGACAGCAGCCAGTCGCCCTGAACGGGGTGGATGCTGTTCAAGTGGGCCCAGTCGACGTGTTCCGGAAAGGCGTCCGACCAGAACACTCCGAATTCGCCGCCTCCCGTGGGTTCGAAGTGGTCGACCAGTCGATATCGGTCGACCAGTGCATTCCCGTCGAACATCAGCACCACATCCATCACGTAGTCGATGCCGTCCTGGGCGCGATACCCCTCGGCAGCCAGCGCAAGCGTCAGACCGTTGGCCCGGGCCACGTCGTGATGAACGGGCTCGTCGAAGTCTACGCCTCGAACCAGCTCCAGGAGCAGATCCTGGGTCCAGCTCCACTCTCGGACATGGGTGTCGTCCAGCACGGCGAGCACGGTGTCGTCCTCGGTGTAGTTCAGGCCGACCACCGAGCTCGGGGCCAGCTCCCCCTGAGTACGAATGGGCAGATACCAGCTGAGGCGGCCGGAGCCGTCGTACACCACGAGATGGGGCGATCCGCAGCCAACCGGTAGGAGCAGGTGCGTAAACGATGCGGTGCCGGTCACCGAGGCGTCCTGCCAGTCGTCGGGCAGGGCGGGCGTGGTGAAGGACGTCGTCAGCGGGGTGTCGCCGTCGGACTCGATGTGTACGTTGTACGCCGTATTCGGGTACATGCGCCACAGGGTGAAGGCGACCTCGGACCCGGTTTGGACCGACTCCACGAGCCGGCGCTCCCCGTTCGGATGTTCCAGGTAGGCCGTCGCGGTGTTCGCGCTCTCCAGCCGTGCCGTGCAGCTGTACAAGAGCGTGTTTTCGTTCTTGTTCTCACACGAGATGCCCGGTTCTTTGGAACCTTGCCCGGAATCTGTCGGACGGTCCGAGCCGTTGTGGCCGTCGTCGTGCGGGCTCCCGCAGGCCACCGCGGCGGCCGTCAGGATTGCGAACGTGCAATCTCGCATCATTGGAGTCTACCAACCGATCTGGCGAGTAGTATTGCGCGGGGGAATTGATGGAGGTGTGGCGTCGCTGGCTGAGTCCACCGGAGTTCGACGACATCCACGAGACCCGCGCGGCGGCCATCCTGCATCCGGTGCTCTGGGTTCTCTGTGGCTCCATGGTGCTCATCTCGGTGGCGGCGCAGTTCGTCGATTGGGTACTTCCCTTGCAGCGATTGGGCATGGTCGTCGCGACGTTGGTCTTTGTTCTGCTCCTGGCTGTTCTCAGGCGTGGGCACGTCGCTGGGGTCGCGGTGACAGTCACGGCCGTCGTGTTCGGCCTGGGTCTTTCGTCGATGCTCAACGACGGCACCAGCAGCGTCTACCCGCTGCCGTTCGTCGCCTCCATCGCGTTGGCGGGGGTGACCATCGGGCCACGCAGCCCACTTGTGGTCGGCGCCCTCGCGACCGCAGCGATCGGGGTGACCCAATACCTGCACAGTACCGGCGCAATGGCGTTGCGCAGACCCGTGGAGGAGTGGGCGGTCGTCGCCACCCAGATCATCGTGTTGTGGTTCATGTCCGGGGTCATGCTCCTGGCCAATCGGGCTTTGACCCAGGCTTTCGAGACTATCGATGAACAGGAGGCGGTGCGCCGCAGTCTCGAGTCCGATCTGTACCGGGCGCAGAAGCTCGAAGCCATCGCCCAGCTCGCCGGCGGGTTCGCCCACGACTTCAACAACCTGCTGGGGGTGGTGATGGCCAACGCCGAGTTGCTCCTGATGGGAGATCACCGATCTCCGAAAGCGACCGCTCGCAGTGCCGAGGACATCTTCAAAGCCAGCCGCGCCGCCAGCACGCTGACGTCGAAGTTCCTGGCTCTGAGTAGAAAGCAGGTGGTGCAGGCCAAGGTGCTGGATCCGAGTCTGCTCGTCGAAGACTTCGCCTCGGTGCTCGACCGCATGGCCGGGAGCCAGATCCGTTTGGAGATGAACTGCCCACCCGGTCTCGGTCACATCCGCGTCGATCCGAACGAGCTCCAGCAGGTCGTCTCCAATCTGGTCATCAACGCCGGTCAGGCGTCGCCCCCGGGTTCTGCTGTTCGGGTCTGCTTCGAGCGCCGGCAATTGGCGCAGCGACTCCAGAGTGTAGCGGGGAACGTCGCGCCTGGAGACTACCTGCGCCTGGGCGTCGACGACACCGGTTCCGGGATGGACGAAGCCACACTGAAATCTGCCTTTGAGCCCTTCTTTACGACAAAGGCGGAGGGTCGCGGCTCTGGTCTGGGTCTCGCCGTGGTGTGGGGCGTGGTTCGCCAGTGCGGAGGCTACATCTCCGTGGCCTCGACGCCGGGCGAGGGGAGTCGGTTCTCGGTCTGGTTTCCCATCGTGGAGGGGCCATCGAGCTGGGAGCCGGTGACCGTCGAAGACGTCGAGACCATCGAGCGCATGGACGGAATCCGCGTTTTGTTCGTCGACGACGACGACAATTTACGCGCTGCCCTCGGTCAGGTGCTCCGACACGCTGGCGCAACTGTCGTCGATTTTGCCAGCGGAGCGGAGGCCCTCAGTCACACGTCCGAGTCCTCGATAGCTCCGGACGTGCTCCTGACCGACGTGATGATGCCGACGATGAATGGCCCGGAGTTGGTATTGGCGATGCGCGAACTCGGGTTCGGTGGTTCGGTGGTCTACGTGAGCGGCTACGCGGGCTCGGGGGAAATGCAGGACCACCTCGATATCGCAGACGTGGTCCTTAGGAAGCCCGTGGCGGCCCAGGACCTGGTCGCCAGTCTTCGGGCGTGTACGCGGAGTTGATAGGGGGAGCGCCTACCTGAGAGTACGGATAAGCATTCGCTCATGAGCTATCGGGTATGCATCCTCGCCTTTCCAGCCGACCCGGTCTCCCACGAAGACGCCATGGGTCACCTGCGGTCGATCTTCAGCGACCTGAAGTTCGACGTCGACTTCGATGAAGTGTTCGTCACGACGTGGTCCGACGACGATGTCGAGCGAACCGGCCTCCGCATGTACTACGTCTGTGCCACCGGGCGCCCGCCCGACGCCTCCATCGACCGCGCCATGCCGATCTCCCGTCTCGAGGAGACCCCTCACGCCTTCCTGGGGCACAACGACGCAGAGGGCGAACACGTCTTCGAGGGCTTCGATGGCGAGCGCTGGCTGGCGCTGTGCAGCATCGGGCCAAACCTCAAGGGCGATGTCGATGGGCTGCAGGTGGACTACCCCCAGAAGGGCTACACAACCGAAGCACTCGCAGCCCTGAACAAAAAGGAAGAAGAGGACCTCACGGACGCGGAATTTGCGGCGATCGCGGAATACAAATCGGCTATCGACATCGGGCTGGCCGAGCTCTTCGGGAGCGACGCCGGAAGGGACTATCTGAATACAGTGCACGAAGAGAAGGCCACCCAGATCCACCCCTTTCAGGCCGAGGACATGGAGATACCTCGGGGTGCGGTCGGCGCCTTCGCCTACTGGCCAACGAGTCGGTTTGACGAGCCCGAGCCTACAGATGAAGACCTGGGCGCGACGGAGCCCTCGGTGCAGAGAACCCACACGCCTCCACCGCGGAAGACCGCCTTTGCCAAGGTCGATGCGCCCACCTTCGGCGCCTTTGAGAAACCGCCTGGGGAGCCAGACCCCCGGACGGTCAACCTGATCGCGTTCGTGCTCGCGTTGGTGATCATCGCCGGTGTCACCGCGTTCGTCTTCGCCACGATGTGATGTCCTTCGCGCTCGCTGCAATCGTCTGTCTCGGTCTGGGTGCCCCCGCGCACGCGGAACCGACCCCTCTGGAGGTGGCCGAGTCCGAGCTGCACGTCGTCGTCGACGAGCACGGGCGGGACGCGCAGGAGTTGGTCGACCCGCTCCTGGCCGTCGCCAACGCGAGGGCGCAGGTTGGGGACCACGAGGGGGCGGTCACCGCAGCCCTTCGGGCCGTAGAGATCTCCGAGACCGTATTCGGCTTCGATCACGTCGAGGTCGCGTATCCCCTGAGCGTCGCCGGCATCTGGTTGTTGGAGACCGGCGAGCTGGATTCTGCACTGGACCTGTTCGAGCGTCAGCTGGCGATTCGCCTGGCTCACGACGACCCGGACAGCCTGCCGGTCGCCCGCGGCCTGGCGAACGTCGCGGAGGCCTGCCGGCGGTTGGGCCGACTCGGCGACGCCCTCGAAATGACCGGGCGGTCGGCGGCGATCTTCGAGGCGGTGCTCGGGCCCGACGACGCGGAGCTGGGGCACGTCCTGTCGAACCTGGCCGTGTTGCAGGCCGAGAATGGCGACTGGGCCGATGCGGCCGAGATGATGGCACGCTCGGTTTCGATCCTGGAGGCGAAACTCGGTCCGGATCACGGAGATCTGGCGATTCCCCTGTTGAATCTCGCCGCCTTGTATTCGAGGACCCGTCGGTTCGAGGACGCCGCAACCGGCTTCGCGCGGGCGGAGGCTCTCATCACCGAGCACCTGGACCCGAACCACCCCTACGTCGCGATCTGCCTGAACAACCTCGGGCAGTTGCAGCGGGACATGGGCGATCTCTTGGATGCCCGGGACACGCTCGAGCGCGCACTGGCCATCCACGAACAGACGTCCGGACTGGACCACATCAACACGGCTACAACCCTCACCCACCTGAGCACGCTCCAAGGCGATCTCGGCAACGGCCCCATCGCCGCGCAGTTGATTGCGCGCGCTGCGTCCATCTTCGAACACCAGCTCGGCCCAGACCACCCCGATACCTTGCACGCTCGGGACTCTATGGCCGCCGGCCTCATTCGGGCGGGTCGCTTCGACGAGGCCATCGTCGCGTATCGGGAGATCGTCGCCGCGCAGGAGAACACCGAGCAGCCCTGGCCGATCGCCCAGGGCCTGAACAATCTCGGCACGGCGCTGTTGGAGGCCGATCGGCTCGAGGAGGCCGAGGTCTATCTACGGCGTGGTCTCGCCGTTCTCGAGGAATCGGTTGGCGACACTGTCAGCCACGCTCACTCGCTGTTCAACATGGGTCGCGTGCTCCAGAGGCAGCACCGCCACGAAGAGGCAGCGGAGTTCTTTTTGCGTAGCGTCGAGGTGACGGAGCTGTTGCCGGGCTGGGCTTCGGCGCGTCAACGGGCGCGGACCGGGTATGCGCAGCACCTCGTGCACATGCATCGCTCCGAAGAGGGGCACGCCGTCCACCGCACGGTCCTTGCCGACTCTCTGATGTTGGCCGACATCACTTTGTTCGGCCTCGTCGAGCGCGATGCGTTCAAGTTCATCGTCAGCCACCACGAGCACCTGGACAAGTTCCTGCTGACAACTGACAATCCGCTCGAGTCGTGGGCGGCGGTCCTGGACTTCAAGGGCATGGTGACCCGGAGACTGACGGCCAGGGCATTGTCGTTCGACGACCCGGTCCAGGCGCGGATCCACTCCCTTCGGAGAGAGGTCGCTCAGTTGGCCCTGTCATCGAGCCCCGATGTCGACCGCATCGGCGCGCTCATCGCCGAGCGAGAGGAGCTGGAGCGACAGCTGGGCGCCGGGGCCGTCGCGGCCGAGCCGCGAGTAGAACCGGCCGACATCTGCGCGGCGCTCCCTGACGATACCGTCCTGATCGATACCATCAAGATCCTGAACGGCCCCGGGTCGTACATCGCGCTGGTGGTGCACCCCGACCGCTGTAACGAAGTCCGCAGGATCAAACTTGGAGCGGCCTTGCCTATCGAGGCGGCGATTGCGTCGTGGAGGGAGGGGCTGGCGACGCGAGATGCCCGGACCGGCCAGCCCATGGTGGCGAGCCGAATCGACGCGCGCGGGGAGCGGGTTCGCGAGCTGATCTGGGATCCTCTCACCGCGGCCATCGGCGATGTGAAACGGGTCATCATCGCGCCAGATGCGGTCCTCAACGAGGTGCCTTTTGCGGCGCTGCCGGTTGGGGACCACGGATACCTCATCGAGCAAATGACCGTAAGCTATGTCGAGCAAACCCGGGATATTCTCCGGAAGAGGGAATCCACGGCCGATGGAGTCCTGCTTGTCGGGGACGTCGACTTCGGCGCCTTGGGCAGTAAACCGAGCGCCGAGGGGCTCCTGGCCATGCGCGAGGCGCCCTGTGTCGATCGGTCCTGGACGCCACTGCCAGGCACCGCCACCGAGGTCACCGCGGTC
>Ga0315336_1001607_pt1 | contig 41606 bp, 42 predicted proteins | sample ASW5metaG_FD_204512 | JGI IMG/M metagenome (GOLD analysis project Ga0315336, IMG submission 204512) | Ammonia-oxidizing marine archaeal communities from Monterey Bay, California, United States - ASW #5 | ecosystem: Environmental > Aquatic > Marine > Intertidal zone | place: USA: California... | reverse complement strand
TGCGCATTCGCGCACGTGCTTGTTGCCCGGCCTGCACCTAAAGACCGTTGCGGGTTTGACCGGCGGAACAATGGTTCCGATTCTGAGTATCGACGACAAGAACATCGGTGAGTCTGCCGCGATCATCGACTATCTCGAGCAGCACACACCGTCGCCCGCGCTGTACCCGGCGGACGCGCCAGATAGGGCGCGCGCTGGAAATCCAGTCACAATTTGATGAAGAGGTCGGGCCGGCGGTACGCAGCGGTGTATTTCATTCCTTTCTCGCGGCACCTGGCTATTTCTCGACGGTGTTTTCGACACACGCTTCGCTTCCCAAGCGGCTCTTCTATCGTGCGCTCTATCCGCTGGTACGTCGCAAACTCATAGTCGACATGCGACTCGGCGATGCCGACTTCGTTCGCACGGTGCACGAACGAACCGAGAAGGCACTCGATTGTGTTGTCGAGAACGCGGGAACCAACGGCTATCTCGTCGGAGACCGCTTCTCGGTCGCCGATCTGGCCTGTGCGGCCCTGCTCGCGCCCACGACGGTACTGGCTCGTGCCGAAGTGAAGCTGCCGGATCCGAAACCGCCGGCGCGTGACGGCGGGTCGATCGTATGTTGCAAGCGAGCCGACATTGGGGGCATGCTGGTCGTACATTATGAGAACCATCACAAAACCTCGTTGTTCGTACTCGCCCCGGACGGTTGTCGCACGGACAGTCGCTCCTGCGCTAGCGCTCCTTCTCCTGTTCGCAGTGACTGCTTGCGCGCCCAAGCGTCCAACGCTGTATCCAAACCAGCAATCAAAATCGGTCGGCAGCGCGCAGGCGCAGTTGGACGTGGATCGCTGCATCGCGGAGGCGAAGGCCGCCGGTTACGATCGCAACAGCTCACGTGACGCGGCTGTGGGCACGACTACCGGCGCGGCTGCTGGTGCGGCTATCGGTGCCGCGACCGGAGCGGTTCATGGACACGCTGGGCGCGGTGCGGCGTCTGGCGCCGCCGGTGGTGCAGCCGCCGGATTGATACGATCCATATTTCGATCGGGCGATCCCGATCCCACCCAGAAGCAGTATGTCGAGACCTGTCTTCGCGAGAAGGGGTATAAGACGATCGGCTGGCGCTAACGCCGATCGCTTCGTCGAATTATCGTGCCGTTACGCACAGTGTGTCTATTGATCGCGGCCGTCGGCTTCGCGTGCGCAACACCCACGCTCGCCGACGCGCCAGGAGCACAGGCGACGATGTCGCAAGCCGATCAGCCGGATCTGGAATCAGACAGCGTCGTTCTTCTGCACGGTCTCGGCCGCAGTTCGTGGTCCATGTGGATCATGCAGAAGCGTTTCGAGAAGGCCGGCTTGCGGGTCGTGAACATCAGCTACCCGTCGCGGAGCCAGGCGATCGACGAGCTCGCTGGCTTTGTACACGAGCGCCTTACAGTGGCAGGTCTACCGGAAGGCGGCCGTCTGCATTTCGTCACGCATTCGATGGGAGGCATCGTTGCGCGGGCGGTCATTGCCGAAAAGAGGCCGGAAAATCTGGGCCGTGTGGTAATGCTGAGCCCACCGAACAATGGCAGCGAGATCGTGGACCGATTTTCCGACCACTGGCTGTTTCGGTCCGTAATGGGCCCTGCAGCTATCGACCTCGGCACCTCGCCGCAGAGTGCTCCGCGTCGGCTCGGACCCGCCGATTTCGATCTGGGGGTGATCATGGGTACCCGCAGCCTAAATCCGATCGGGTCGTGGATGCTAGATGGTCCTGATGACGGGACGGTCTCGGTCGCAAGTTCCAAGCTTGCCGGTATGAGCGCATTCGTGCTCGTTCCCGCCTCGCACACCTTCATCATGGCCGATCGCGAGGCCGCCGATCAGGCGTTGCACTTCTTGCGGCACGGGCGTTTTGCCGAGCGCTGAGGGCGCGGTACCCCACATTCGCGTGATTGGCTTCACCGGCTCGTCTCTTGGTAGACTCCGGGACGATGATAGTTGAAGCACTTACCGGAAACCGCATTCCTCACGGCCGTCGTGATGCCTTGCGTACGATGCAAAATGAGAACGAGGGCGAGAAGTACGAGCGCATTGCGCTGCGTCCGTTGGGGGTTACCATCGGTGCCGAGGTCAGTGGGGCGGATCTCTGCGGTGATCTGGATGACGACACCTTCGCTGAAATCGAGCGAGCGTTCTTGAGTTACAAAGTGTTGTTTTTCCGCAACCAGCCTCTTACACCGCAGCAGCACCTAGCCTTCGCACGTCGCTTCGGTGACCTCGAAGAGCATCCGTTTCTTCCCAGAGGCGATAGCGATCAGGTTGTCCGTTTTGAGAAAGACGAGAAGACCGTTGGTATCGAAAACATGTGGCACTCGGATGTGAGTTGGCGCATCGAGCCCGCGCTTGGATCGGTGCTGCGTGCTCGAGAGGTACCGCCGGTCGGGGGAGATACATTATTCGCCGATATGGTTGCGGCTTACGAATGTTTACCACCGAAGGTGAAAGAAGCGCTCGATGGCATGACCGCGATGCACGACTTCGCCCATAATTTCGGTATGGCCATGTCGGCTGAAGATCGACAGAAGTTCAGCGAACAGTATCCTCCGGCCGAGCATCCGATCGTGCGAACGCATCCGGTAACCGGTAAGCGCATCCTGTACCTCAATGCGATTTTCACGAGCCACATCGTTGGGCTCGAACGTGCCGAGAGCGATGCGCTCATGGACGCGCTGTGCGCGCAGGCTGCAATTCCCGAATTCCAATGCCGGTTTCGCTGGGAACCCGACAGCGTGGCTTTGTGGGATAACCGTTCCGTGCAGCACTACGCGGCCAGCGATTACTGGCCGCAGTCGCGCATCATGGATCGTGTGTCGATTATCGGCGACCGTCCGAGCTAGGGTCGGCAGGTCCGATTGGTCCGGGCAGCAGGAACTTCCGGCCGCCGATTCGTTGTGCGCTCCCGGACAGACCAGCCCGCCCCGGCTGCGTCGGCCCTGGGCGCGACCTGTGCTCGGCTCGCTTCGGAGAGCGTTGTGGGTTGGAGAACTCACGTAGTCGAAATTTTGCACACGCGGGGTCTGGCCAACGCCGTGTGCACGCGGCACGATGCGCGCTGGAGGGTAGCTTTGATGGTACGTATTTTTCTGGCAGTGGCAGCTGTGGTCTGGACCCCGTACGGCCTCTATCTGATGTTCTCGCCCGGCGCGCTCGAAGGGATTGCCGGTGTAACGGCGGCCCACGCTGCGGCGACCACTGAATTGCGAGCGATGTACGGTGGACTACAGGCGGCAATCGGAGTGCTTTGTATCGCGGCGCTCCTCCGCGAGCGCTATGCGCCGGCGGTGCTTGCCGCGAGCGCGGTCCTGACCGGTGGGTTGCTTACGGGTCGCCTGATCGGAGTGCTGAGCGATGCCGGCGCGCTCGACGGCTACAATATCGGCGCGCTCATTTTCGAAGCGGTCGCCACGGCGAGCGCGGCCCTGCTAGCGCGAACTGCAGCCGACGCCCGGGCGCACTAGCACCACCGCCGAGCGCATTGGCACCACCGCGAGCGCATTAGATTGAAAGCGTCGGTGTCCCCCTGTTATCCTTGAGGGGAGTACGACGCGCCATGCCGAAGCTTCTCGTCTTTCAACACGTAGCCTACGAACTGCTTGGGACATTGAACCCACAGCTCAAGGACGCCGGGTTCCGTATTCGCTACGTGAACTTCGGACGCGAGCCCGATGCCCGCCCAAGCCTCGACGGATATCAGGGGATTGTCGTTCTCGGCGGACCGATGAACATGGATGAGGCCGACACGAACCCGCATCTCCCGACCGAAGTGGCGCTCGTCCGAGAGGCCATCGAACGCGATATGCCTGTGCTCGGTATCTGCCTCGGCGCTCAGATCATCGCGGCTGCGCTGGGTGCGGAGGTAGGGCCGACCCACGAGAAGGAAATCGGCTGGTACTCGGTATCGCCGTCGCAAGCCGGCGGTGACGACCCACTGCTCGGATGTTTCGATGGTACAGAGCAGATCTTCCAGTGGCACGGCGATACCTTCGAGATTCCTGATGGAGCCGCCCATCTCGCTTCATCGCCCGGCTGCGCAAATCAAGCCTTTCGCTACGGTGACAATGTCTACGGTCTGCAGTTTCATCTCGAGGTCGACGAGCCGATGATCGAACGGTGGCTCAACGTCGATCATCACAAGGCCGAGATCGCGGCACTCGATGGGAAGATCGATCCGGACGTGGTTCGCGGAGAGACCAAACGCAATATCGAGCGTTCTCAGGCACTGGCACGACGGGTATTCGCGGGTTTCATCGAACTCTTCAAGATCCGCGAGAAGAATACTATCCTCTCGTCGCACTGACCCCTGGCCCGCGATCCAAGTCGGGCATACTCTTAACGCCGGATCATCGTGCCTGACTTCGACGCCATCACGGAACATGTACGCAGTGCACGCCCGGAAGAAGCCCGGTTGATCTCCGAACTCGGCTTTCGCTCGAAAGTACACTGGGGGTATTGCGAAGACGCAATGGTGGTGTTTCGCGAAGAATTGCGCGTGAGTTCGGCCGAATCGAATCCAGCGTCCCGGGGCGTGATCTTCCGGTGCTGCACATGACGAGCGGCTAACGGGCGAATGTCTGCACGAGGACCGAGCAAGCGAGACCTCGAGGCCGCGCGCAGCCGAGTGCTCGCCGATGTGATCGCACCTGGTTTGGACGTCGTATTCTGCGGTATCAATCCTGGGCTGTATTCCGCTGCCGTCGGTTGCCATTTTGGGCGCCCGGGTAATCGTTTTTGGCCGGTGCTCGACGGAGCCGGGTTCACCGATCGCCGTTTGGATCCGAGCGAGCAGCGAGCGTTGCTCGACTATGGTTGCGGCATAACGAATGTCGTTGCGCGCACCACAGCAAAGGCGTCGGAACTCGGCACGGCTGAACTTCGCCGTGGTGCGCGGGATCTCCGTTGCCGTATCGAGCGCTACCAGCCGCGGGTGCTTGCTGTACTCGGCATTGGCGCATACCGCAGCGGTTTTGGGGTGAAAGACGCTTCGGTAGGCCCCCAGCAGGCCGCGATCGGTACGACCCACGTGTGGGTGTTACCGAACCCGAGCGGGCTCAATGCGCATTACCGACTAGACGATCTCGTGCGACTGTACGCCGAGCTTCGCGCCGCGCTGAACTAACAGCTTGTTAGCCGACGGGCGTCGGCTCGGGCAGTCGGAACTCTTCGGTCGCTGGTGCTTGTTGGCCGTCGCCGATTGCCAGGACGAAGCAGTAGCCGGTGAATGCGAGAAAGGTTGCGAGGAATCCGTACAAGAAAACAAAGAGTGCTGTCATGTTATCTATCTCCACACGAAGGTGGATAGCGAGTTCCATGCCAGTGGGGCCCGCGCGGGCTAGAGCATAAATGTGTGTATGCGCGAATGCGCGGTGGTTTGCAGCCCGGCGTCGCTTTCTTCTGCAATAGCAGCGTGGCGCGCGGGTGTGTATTCCACGCTGAGTTTCACTTCGAAAGCTGTGGGTGTTGCGATGCGAAGGGTGTTTGAGCAAACGTTATGATGCGCAGCGGCAACAGGCTGTCGCAGTGGCTACAAACTTGGCGTTGGCGGCGCGCCCACGACCAGTGTTGCTAATGTTGGAAATCACTCGGAGTACTCGAGCGACGGAAAAAACTCACTGCGCCCGGTTGGCAGTAAATCGAAAACGAATCTTCGCTAGCGGCCCTTGAATGTCGGGGGCTGTTTCTTAAAAAACGCGGTGAACGCCTCTTTTACGTCGTCCGACGCGATCGTGACCGACTGCGCCATGCCCTCGTATTGCAGTGCCTCGTCGAGGCTCATCGAGAATGAGTTGGTGAGCATCCGCTTGGTCAGGTGAATCGCCAGTGGCGGCGCGTCGGCCAAGCGAGCGGCCCAATCATCAACGAAAGCGTCGAGCTTTTCGTGTGGTACTATGCGATTGACGATCCCGATTCGGTCGGCTTCTTCGGCGGAAATCACGTCGGCGAAAAACGCCAGCTCCTTTGCGCGGTGCAAGCCGATCAAGCGTGGTAACAGCCACGAGCCGCCCAGGTCAATCGCGAGACCGCGGCGGTGAAAAATCTCTGAGAAGCGCGCACGATCGGAAGCAACGACGAGGTCGCAGCCCAGTCCCAGATTGAGGCCCGCGCCGGCGGCAACGCCGTCGATCTTCGCAATAGTGGGGAAGGGCATATGGTGAAGCGCCAGTGCCATCTGCGCGAAATAGTGCATCCTGCCGAGCTGATGCTTCTCGCCATCGTCGGGGCTACTGAGGTCCGCGCCTGAGCAGAACTCTCCGCCCGCACCGGTCAAGATCATGGCGTGTACTGAATCGTCGTGCCCGATGTTGGTGAAGGTCTCGAACAACTCGGTCCACATCGGGCCGTTGATGGCATTTTTCTTGTGAGGGCGGTTGAGGGTGACGGTGACTATTCCGCGGTCGTCGCGGTCTACGATGATAGTTTCCAAGTTGGCGCTCCTCGCTGTGGGTATTCGCATTGTGCCCGAAGCGCCGATTGATGCGACCCGGCACCGTGCGGGCTTGTCCGGCCGGCCATTTTGACTGCTATGATGCGATCATGGTATCGGCCCTGTTCGTCTACGGAACGCTTGAGTGCGGCGAGGTGGTCGAGGCGTTGACCGGTGCGCTGCCGCGCTCGCTCGACGCTGTCGCACAGGGGTATCGCCGCGGCATGCTCGCCGAGAGACGATATCCGGGTATCGTCCTCGACGATGAAGCGGAGGTCGTCGGGCGCGTCTACTTCGATCTCGACGATGCGTCGATGGCCGTCATCGATTCCTTCGAGGCCGATGAATACGAGCGGCGTGAGATCACCGTTGAGTGCGCTGGTTCAGGCGCGATACAGGTTTACGCCTATGTTGTGGATGTCGGATACGCGGACCTGGTCACTGCCGATCCGTGGAACCTCGCTGCGTTTCGCCGCCTGCACTTGGATGAGTACGTACGCGGTTGTGAGGAACTGCGACGCTTCGAGCTGTCGAAGAAGAGAGACGATCTCTAGAGCACGCCTATTGCGCCGACTTGCGTCGACTCGCGCCAGGGGCGCTTCCGGTTTATGAATCGGCGGCGATGAGTTGGAAGAAGGAAGTCGACCGTATCGAGCGCCAGCGCCGCGAGGCCCTCGAGCTCGGCGGCGCAGAAGCCGTAGCCAAACAGCACGACCGTGGTCGGATGACCGTACGCGAACGGGCGCAAGCGTTGGGCGACCCAGGAACATTTCAAGAGCAAGGGCCGATTGCGGGCTACGCCGAGGTCGATGACGACGGGAACCTACAGCAGTTCACTGCCGCGAACTACATTCTTGGAATCCTGAAGGTCGACGGGCGCCCCTGCGTAGTCGGAGGCGAAGACTTTACCCAGCGCGGCGGATCGCCGACACCGGCAGGTCTGCGCAAAAGCGTGTACGCCGAAACGCTGGCGGTACAATACAAGTTGCCGCTCGTGCGTTTTCTTGAAGGCGGCGGCGGCAGCGTCGCGGGCTCCTCCGGGCCCTCGGGCAAGAAGCGCGCCGCGCCCAGTGGCGATCCGGTATTTGCCACACCGCGATTCGCGTCGTTCGGCGAGGCCATGGCGACGGCACCGGTTGCGTCGGCGGCTGTGGGGGCAGTCGCGGGATTTCCCGCCGCTCGGCTCGTGGCATCGCATTTTTCGGTCATGACGCGCAACACGGCTCAAGTCATGGTCGCGGGACCGGCCGTTGTCGAGCGCGCACTCGGCGAGCGCAAGAGCAAGGACGAACTGGGTGGGCCGTCAGTACACCTGTACAACGGTGTGGTCGACAATCTGGCCGAAGACGAAGCAGATGCCTGCGATCAACTCCGCCGCTTTCTCAGCTATCTGCCGACCAATGTCTGGCAACATGCGCCGATCGTTGACATCGGTGACGATCCCGAGCGGACCGAAGAGGAACTACTCGCCATCGTGCCGCGCGATCGCCGGCGCGCGTACGATGCGCGCCGCATGCTCGAGCTCATCGTTGATCGTGATTCGCTGTTCGAGATGACGCGCTACTACGGACCGTCGCAGGTGACGGCTTTCGCGCGTATGGGCGGGCGACCGGTGGGCGTGTGGGCGAACGACAACCGCTACTACGCCGGTGCTATGAGCGCCGACGGCGCGCAGAAGGTGCGGCGTTTCATCGATCTCTGCGATACTTTTCATCTCCCGATCATCAGCTTCATCGACGAACCCGGATTCATGCTCGGTACCGAGGCCGAGCAGGCCGGAACGATCCGATACGGCACTGCCGCGATCTTTGCTGCCATGCAGTCACGCGTCCCATGGGCGTCGGTGTTGGTACGCAAGGCGTACGGCGTTGCCGCCGCCGCACACTTCGGACCGAATGCGTACGTGATCTCCTGGCCGTCGGCCGAAAGCGGTGCGCTTCCGGTCGAGGGTGGGGTGGCCGTCGCCTTTCGCCGTGACATCGCCGCCGCGTCGGATCCCGATGCGCGACGTGCCGAGCTCGAAGAGATGTTCTTCAAAGCCAAATCGCCGTTTCCGCGGGCCGAATCTTTCGGCGTGCACGATCTTATCGACCCACGCACGACGCGACCGGTGCTCAATCGATGGCTCGAAACGGTCGGCCCCTTGCTCGACGAGCAGTTGGGGCCGAAGGCTTATTCGATAAGGCCGTGATCTGTCAGACGGAGCGCTCGCTGAGTTGCGAGTAAACGACATTCTGGGCGCCGTTCATTTCCATGGCGTCGGACAAATCCATGCCCCCCGAAGCCGCGCCGAGGGCGCGAATCGCGGCACCGATGTCTTCGGTCTCGATCTCGTAGAGTGTCATGTAGCGGTGCTTTGGCGCACCGGTCATCTGCGCGTCGGCGGCTTCGAAACGCCGAGCGGCGACGAAACCCGGGACCGCAAGGATGTCGTTTAGGTGCACCTCTTCGTACCATCGGTTGAACTCGTCGTCGCGACCTTCTTTCGCGTTGATCAGTACGAGCATCGTGTGTCGTGCCACGGGCTATCCTCCGGCGAACCTTCGAGCGTTGTGCGCATGGGCCGAAGCGCGCCTGCACGGGTCGAAGCATGTTCGCGGGGGCATTGTCGTCGAGTCTTGCGATCACGCAAGCGCGGGGCCTGGAATCCAGCCGAACGCTCTGACAGGATGTAGGCGTGAGTGATGGACCTAAGTACGATTTGAACGGGCGTGTCGCCCTGGTGACCGGAGCCGGCCGTTATATCGGTCGTGGTGTCGCCCATGCGCTTGCGGCGCGCGGTGCGACCGTAGCCGTCAACGATCTCCACGCCGACCGAGCCGAGGAGACCGTTTCAGCCATCGGTTCGACCGCAGCGGCGTTCGCGGCCGATATAAGCGATTTCAGTGCCGTCGACGCAATGGTCGCCGACGTAGAGCGAACGCTGGGGCCGATCGATATCCTGGTCAACAATGCAGGGATCCCGGATGCGGGATTTCCGCCGAAGCAGTTTCGGGAAATGGCCGTCGATGAGTGGCGCAAGTTCATCGATTTGAATCTCTACGGAACGATGTACGCCACACGCGCGGTACTCGACGGTATGTGCACGAGAAAGTGGGGACGTGTGATTCTCATATCGTCGGAAGCGTGGCGCACGGGCAGCCATTTCGGGATCTCGATGTACGGCGCGGCGAAAGCCGGAGCGCTGGGCTTCATGCGTCACCTGGCTGCTGAAGTCGGACCCGACGGTGTCACAGCGAACGCGGTGGCCTTGGGGATCATGGACAACCTTCCCGGCGTCGAGGCGCTGACAAAACAGAATCCGGTGCCGCGAGCCGGCAACCCCGCCGACGTGGGAGCGGCCGTGGTCTACCTGGCTTCGGAAGAAGCCGCCTGGGTGACGGGCCAAACCTTCGCGATAAACGGCGGTCAGCTCACTATTTAGCGACTCAAACTTTTTCGGAAGCCGCTCACACGGACCGCTACAATAGATGGTGGTGGCGAAACAGATCGCCGTTGCATCGAGTCTGGGCTGGTTGTTGTGGTCGTTGGGCGGCTTGACGCAATACAAGTAGAGGCCGAGGCGGGAAACCGCCTCGGCTTTTCTATTTCGGTTATGCGCTAGAAACTCGGTGCGGCGAGCAGTCGCTCGGTGTTCTCACGCATGATCTTGCGAACGTCGCGTGCGTCGAAAGCGCCGAGGTCGCGGGCGAATCCCATGGGCGACGCCAGGCCTTCGGCGTGCGGAAAGTCTGAACCGAGCAACACATTGTCGACGCCGATCGCCTGCGCGACTACCGGGATATCGTCTTCGTAGTACGGTGCGACGAAGACGTGGCGCCGCAGGGTGTCGTCGGTGTGTTCGTGGAAGCTGGCCGGCATCTGACTGCAGGTCTTGGCCAATCGGGTCTGTAGCCCGGACACCCATTCGGCGCCGTTTTCGATCGACGCAATGCGAACGCGGGGGAATCGCGCGAACAGGCCGTGACAGACCAGTGCGGCGATGGTGTCGTACATCGACCGCACGCCGAGCGCGAGCTTGAAGGCCGAGAAGCCAAACGCTTCCATTTCTTCTTGCTCGCCCCAGTCCGCCGCATAGCGACCATAGCCACTGTCGCCCGAGTGAAACGTGATGGTGATGCCTGCTTCGTTGACGCGTGCCCAGAACGGATCGAAATCGGAATCGGCCGGAGATCGACGTTTCGCGCCCGGAACCGGTGCAGGGCGCATGTTGACCACGCGTACGCCGCGCTTCAGTGCCCATTCGAGCTCGGCAACGGCTCGATCGCAGTCCATCAGGGAAATCATCGGGGCTGCGAAGATACGCTCGCGGAAGTGAAAGCCCCAGTCTTCGTCGAGCCAGCGATTAAAGGATTCGAGCGTGTCGTGGGTGAGGTCGGCGTCGTGCGACAACGCCTCTTCTATACCGACACCGAGCGTGGGGAAGAGTAGGCAGGCTTCGACGTTCTGCGTGTCCATGAGCTCGAGTCTGGCGTCGCGGTCGCGGTAGGCCGGCTTGATCGGTTCGAGATCGGAGAACAGCTCTCGCATGTCTTTGCTCTCCGGGTTGCTGCCTCGATAGTACTCGTCGAGGCAGCCCGCCTTCGCGACCGGGTCAAAGGTCGGGTTTGGGATGAAACGAAACAGCTTGCCGCCGACCAGTAGGCGCGGTTTGCCGTTCATCTCGACCCACTGCACGCATTTCTTCGCGCGGCGTGGTTCGAGATGACGAGTGAACGCGTCGATCGCCTCGTAGTAGTGATTGTCTGCGTCGATGATTTTGTAGCCCAAGTCGGCCATTGGATGATTCTCCAGTCGTCAGCGTCTGTGCCAGAGAGGAATTGACACGTCGCGCAATTATAGTCGGCGATCGATGACATCGGAAACGACCGCGTGCTCCATCCCTCGATCGGGTATATTGCTCGGGCGAGGACGGCTGCGATGAACCCGGAACAGTTCGTTTATGTGAGTACGACGGCGAGGTCTCCCGGCTCCTAGCCCGTTGGGCGAGGCGCCACGCGGTGCGCAGCGCGCTCGGCATGGTTGCGTATCTCGCACTACTCGCGCTGGAGGGCTGACAGACCGACGGGTACGCGCCGAGCTGATGCATCGGAACGGCGAAGCGGGCATTGTGCGCATCGGAAACTGACCCGGAGGAATGCTGGCGTGCAATCAATGCGACGGTTCGACGGAAAAGACGCAATAGTCACGGGTGCCGCCTCGGGAATCGGGCGTGCCACGGCGCTGCGATTGGCTGAAGAGGGCGCGCGGGTGCTCTGCGCGGATCTGGACGAGCGAGGTGCGGCCGAAACCGCGCAGACGGCTGTGCACGACGGCGGTAGCGCAGAATCCGAATGTCTGGATGTGAGCGACGCCGACGCCTGCCGGCGCATGATCGAGAACGCGATAGCGACCTTCGGGAAGCTAGACGTCTTGTGTAACATCGCGGGCATCGGCCGCTACGGGGATTCCTCGCTGTTGGCCGACGCGGACTGGGATCGCCAGATTGCGATCAACCTGTCGGGCCCATTCTATCTTTCGAAAGCCGCGATCCCACATCTGCTCGCAACGCGAGGCAATATCGTTAACATGGCATCGGCCGCTGGATTGGTCGGCACGGCGTATGCCGCCGGTTACGCGTCGTCGAAGGGCGGTCTGGTTTTGCTCACTCGGTCTTTAGCGGTTGAGTTCGGTCGCAAGGGGATTCGGGTCAACTGCATTTGTCCCGGCGGCGTCGACACACCGCTGTCGCACTCGGTGACGTTTCCGCAAGACGTGGACGAAAAACTTCTGCATCGCATGCAATTGGTCAATCGCATCGCAAAGCCCGAAGAAATCGCAGCCATGGTTGCGTACGTGGCATCGGACGAAGCCAAGTACGTGAACGGAGCAGCGCTTTCCATCGATGGCGGTCAGGTGGCGTAACGCGCTATGAACGTACTGGTCATCAACTGCGGCTCCACAAGCGTCAAGTATGCTGTGTTCGACAGTGCCGAGCACGTTTTGCTCGAAGGGCAAGTCGAGCGGGTTGATCCGGTCGGCGGTCACGACGCTGCGATCGCACGCATATTGACCGAGGTCGGTCGGGTGCAGATCGACGCGGTCGGTCATCGCGTGGTGCACGGCGGCCCCGATTATCACGACTCGGTCTTGATCGACGACGAGGTCCGCCGAACTATCGAAGGCTGCGTATCGCTCGCACCACTGCACAATCCGGCGAATCTCGCGGGTATTCGCGCGGTGAGCCGAGCGTTGCCGGACGTGCTTCAGGTCGCGGTGTTCGATACCGCGTTTCACGCACGGCTGCCGCGACGTGCACGCACGTATGCGATCGATCCAGAAATCGCGAGGCGCCATCGAATCAAGCGCTACGGATTCCATGGTACGTCGCATCAGTACGTGGCCGGACGCGCGGCCGAGCACCTTGGCCGCCCCTTGGAAGAACTTCGACTCGTCACGCTTCATCTGGGCGGCGGGGCCAGTGCGTGCGCCGTGGAGTTTGGCCAGTCGGTCGACACCAGCCTCGGCTTCACGCCGCTTGAAGGCCTCGTCATGGGATCGCGCAGCGGTGACCTAGACCCGGGGATCGTGCTCGAACTCTTGCGAGATCGATCACTTAGCGTTGAAGATGTCGAGCAGATGTTGAACCGTCGTAGCGGGCTCGCCGGCTTGTCGGGCATCTCGTCGGACCTGCGCGACATCGAAGAAGCCGCCGCCGATGGTGATGATCGCGCGCGCATGGCGATTGCCGTCTTTGCCCATCGCGTGCGCCGCTATATCGGTGCCTTCGTCGCGGTGATGGGGGGTGTTGATGCCATCGTACTGACCGGCGGCATAGGCGAGAACGCTACGAGCATGAGACGCCGCATCCTCCAACGCCTTGACTTCCTCGGCCTCGTGCTCGACGAAGGCCGTAATCTCGCTGCCCGCGTCTCGGACGCGACACCCGTTGCTGAAATATCGACGTCAAACTCGCGTACGCGGGCGCTGGTCGTCCGCACGAACGAAGAACTGATGATCGCGCGAGAGACGCGCAAGGTTGCCGGTGGGTCGACGGCGGTTGCCACGGCAGGGCCGATCCCGATTGCGATCAGTGCGCGGCACGTTCATCTCGACCGCGAGACCTTCGAGCGACTGTTCGGTGAGGGGGCGGTCCTGACGAAGTACAAGGACATCTCGCAGCCGGGACAATACGCTGCCGAACAGAGGGTAGACCTGATAGGCCCGCGCGCCCGGATCGACGGCGTGCGCGTTCTTGGGCCTCTGCGTGCGCGCAATCAGGTCGAGGTATCGCGGTCCGATGAGTTCAAACTCGGCGTTGATGCGCCGATCAGACGCTCGGGGCATACGGGCGACTCTGCACCGATTACTTTGCAAGGGCCCAAGGGGACCGTTGAACTCGGCGAAGGCATGATTTGCGCGCAGCGCCACGTTCATATGACCCCTGAAGACGCCGAGAGCTACGGCGTTGAGAACGGCGACCAAGTCGAGATTGCGATTGTCGGCGGACCGCGTGATCTGATTTTTGGCGACGTGTTGATTCGGGTGAGTCCGTCCTACGTTTTGGAAATGCACATCGATACCGACGAGGGCAATGCTGCGGAGCTTTCTCCAGCGATCGCCGGCGAACTCGTCTACACCGCGGTGAGTGAACGCATGCGGGCCGACATCCGTTCGCGCAAGCCGCGTGTGACCGTGTCGGCGAAGTGAGTACCGAGTGCGAGGCATTGAGCCGCACGCGTACTATGAACACTATGAGGACCATGAGAGGGAGAGCGGTCTGACAATGTCTACCGACGAGACGAGAAGAGCGTTCGCGTGGGTGCTGGCGGCCTACCTAGTCGCGGGTGTGATCGCGTACTGCGTGGGGCTCGCGGCGCAAGTGCGCGATGTTCCGCCGATTGCAGTGGCCTTCATGGCCGACATCGCGGCCACTATCGTCGTATTCGGCTTCAGCGCCGCGTTCAGGAACTCGAGCTTCTACGACCCCTACTGGAGCGTCGCTCCGATTCCGATTGCGATCTACTTTAGTGCGCAGGATCAGGCGATCGAGGCGTCATTTCTTCGCCAACTCGTCGTTATCACACTGATTACGATTTGGGGTTGTCGTTTAACCTACAACTGGGCCAGGGGCTGGACGGGGCTGGGCCACGAGGACTGGCGTTACCTGGACATCCAAGAGAAGACCGGTCGCCTTTATTGGTTTGTCAGTTTCATCGGTATCCACATGATGCCGACCTTGTGGGTGTTTTTCGGCTGTCTGCCTCTGTACCCGGCGTTGCTGTTCGGTGCTCGGCCCTTCGGTCCGATCGATATAGTGGCCGTCGCCGTGACCGGCGGTGCCATCTGGCTCGAGGCCGAGGCAGACAAGCAGCTGGTTCAGTTTCGAAACAGTTCGCCGCCGTCCGAAGCCGTTCTCGATACCGGCGTGTGGGCCTGGTCTCGTCATCCGAACTATTTCGGCGAGATTTCGTTTTGGTGGGGTTTGTGGCTGTTCGGTTACGCCGCGGATCCTGCTTCGTGGCGCTGGACGATCTTGGGCGCTGCGTCGATCACCCTCATGTTTCGCTTTGTCAGTCTTCCGTTGATCGAACGCCGCATGGCCGAGCGGCGTCCGTCGTATGCCGACGTGCAGGCGCGCACGTCGCTGGTCATTCCTTGGCCGCCGCGTAGGTAGTTTACTAAGGAGACCGCAATGACCTGGCTAACGTCTGTAGTATCCGTCGACGCGTCCTTTGACGACGTCTTCGGCCTGCGCCCGGATCTGCATGACAGTTTCCAGGCCTTCTATGGCTTATTTTGGGAGCAGCGGCTCGTCGATCCGGTTCTTCTCGAGGTCGCCCGGCTTCGCATCGCGCAGCTGAACGGTTGCACAACCGAAACCACTTTGCGCTATCGACCTGCCATCGACGCAGGCTTGTCTGAGGACCACGCGCTCGCGGCACGCGATGGGAATCCCGGTGCGCTAGCGAGCCCGCTGCAAGGTGCGTGTCTGGGGCTGGCCGAAAAATTTGTCCTCGACGTGCATTCCATCAACGATGACGATGTTGCTGCTGTGCGAGACGTCATCGGTGAGGGTGCTCTCGTTGCGCTCATTGAAGCCATGGCATTGTTCGACGGCTTCACGCGATTCGCCGTGATTCTCGGCGTCGGCGAGACTTCGGATTCGGTGACGATTGTGGATGTACCGACGTCGATGGGTCGATCAAGAGGGCAACGATGAGTCCACGCATCTCGACGCCGAAGACCGGTTCTTCCGATCCTATGGCAGCCAGCGCATTGGGGCATCAGCCTTCAACGCTTCGAGCATTTCAGCAAATCTACGGACTGCTTTGGCGCCGCGGAATAGTCAGCGCTGAGGTGAAGGAGACCGCGCGCTTGCGCAACGCCTTGATCACTGACTGCGGCTATTGAAAGAAGGTCCGCTTCGCCGTGGCGGAGCAAGGTGGTTTCGAAGAGGATCGCGTTGCGAAAATTGCCGCGTCGTACGACGACAGCGATCTCGCCGGCGAAGACAAAGCGGTACTACGATTCGCAGACTGCTTTCTGGCGAACCCGAGTGCCGTGGACGCCGACGTCAGGCGTGCAATGCAAGCGTACTTCAGCGATGCGGAGGTGGTGGAGATAACCGCGGCGCTTTCGCTGTTTCTCGGCTTCTCTAAGATCGCTATCGCGCTCGGACCAATTCCGGAAGGCCTGCCGGTCATGCACATGCCGTTGCCCGATCTACCTGACTCCGAAAACTAGATGTTTAGTTGCGGTTGGGCTCTGACGCCGGGTCGGTCGCGAGCAGCACATCGGCCGCTACAAGCGGAAGCTCACCGCCCCATGGCGCAGAAGTGAATAACGATTGAGGTCGCTTTGACGATGCTCATCGATTGCGGCAGCGGCACTGCAGAGGCGACATTACACGCTCGGCCGCGCCGGTTATAGTAGGAATCTGTGGAGGCGCTCACTACACTTGGGCAGGTACTGGCCGCGAATGGCTACAAAGCGGTGACCGATATGTTCGTTAGCCCCGGCTTGCGAATATACTGGGCTTGGTTACTCGCGAGCGCAGTACTCGGGGCTGTAGTCTGGCTGCGCGTCTACCGGCGTGTCGATGATGATGGTACTGCGCGTGGCTTTCTGCGCTTCCTCTTCCCGCGCGACGTATACCTTCATCCCAGCGCGCGCGTCGACTACGGCGTCTACCTGACCAACGCGGTGTTGTTTCGTTGGACGTTGACGGTTGCTCCGGTGGTAGCGACGACTACTGCTTTCGCGACAGCGTTGCGGCTCGATCGCTGGCTCGGATCGTCCGGCGACATGTTTGTGTGGCACGGGGCATCGCTCGCGGGTTTTACGCTTGCCTCCGCGCTCGCGACCGATTTTGCGACGTACCTCGTACATGCCGCGCATCATCGAATTCCGCTGTTGTGGGAGTTCCATAGAGTGCACCACACTGCCGAGGTGCTCACGCCGTTGACGGTTTATAGAAAGCATCCGGTCTATGACCTTTTTGCCGGCGGCACGAGGGGATTGCTGGCGGGATTGCTACAGGGGGTTGCCGCCTACGCGTTCATTGGACGTCCGGACCTGATAACCCTGCTCGGCATCAACGCGGTGTTCGCCGCCTTCCATGTAGCCGGCAGCAACCTGCGGCATACGCACATTTGGCTGGCATTCTGGCCGTGGCTCAGCCGACTGCTCATCAGTCCAGCGCAGCACCAGGTCCACCACAGCACGGCCGAGCGGCATTGGAATAAGAACTACGGTGAGGTCTTCGCGGTCTGGGACTGGATGTTTGGCACGCTTTACGTGCCCGCGGAGCGGGAGTCGCTCACGTTTGGCGTCATGGGGACTGACCACCAAGAGCACGCGAGCGTCTGGGACGCCTATATGGTCCCGTTAGTCAATGCCGGTTTGCTCTTGACCGGACGGCGGCCGCAGTAGACTGCCTCTATCGTGCATCCGTGTGCGACGTGGATGCGCGACATTCCCATACACCACAACGATATCGTCTTGTGCTGTACACCTGTGGGCGATCCCAAGTGTATTAAAATAGGAATTTCTCGTCTGTGCGTATCGACAGCCCGCTCTCGAATGCGGATGATGATCGGATTCGTTATGCCAACAACCTTTCTATCGGAACGTGTCGCATCACTTCTCATTGCCCTTGCCGTCATTCCCACCGCCGCCGGTGCCCCCGGCCGCGATGCTTCGGTTGAACGCCCGGTCGACCCCAGGGTTCCTGTGCATTCGGTATACGAGCCACGTTTTCGCACTTCGCTCGGGGATATGGTGGGCGGCAGTGGCTTCGTCGTACGGGTTGCCGGTGAACCGGCACCGTTGCTCCTGACCGCGCATCAGTTCTTTACGTCGGCGGCCGGCCTAGACCGCGACTACGAACCCGAAGAACTGTCGGATCTGATCTGGAGCGTTGAAGCGTACAGCCTCGACGATTCCGCGCACACGTTGCAGGCTGGGCCGGGGCCCACGATATCCGGCGCCAAAGCGATACGCTTCGGCGCGGCGTGGCGCGACCTCGCTGCTTTCTCGGTGACTGAAGGGCGCCATACAGCTCTGAGTCTCGCGGCCCATGGACCTCACAACGGCCAGCGTATCTGGCTCTACGCCCGCGTCGACGGCGCGTCCGCTGCCCCAGCACTCGCACCGGCGATCGTAGAACGCTCGACAACCTCTTCGTTGCGGTACCGGTTCGAAGATCCAAACCTTCGCCTTGACGGTGCGCGCGGTGCTCCTCTGGTGGACTCGCAAGGGCGGGTTGTCGCAATGCACGTCCAAGACGGCATGGAGCAGGGCTATCTGCGCGGCATCGGCAATCCCGTGGATGCGATTCGCCGCATGCTTGCGCGTGCGATCGACCGCGGCGATGCATCGGCGAACGCCGACACTCTGGAAAGCTACTGATCCGAAAAGGTTGGCTTCGCCGTGCCTGCGGCAGTCCGAACACGGGCGTTAGTTCGTACGTCGCGTTGAAACTGACCGCGGTGGGGGTAGCATCGTAGCAACGAGGCGAACGATGGTACGAGCAGGAATAGTAGGTGCGAGCGGATACATGGGCGGCGAGGCCTTGCGCGTGCTGCTCGATCACCCCGATGTAGAGATCGCATGGGCGACCAGCCGTTCGCCATCACCTGTCGAAGAGCATCACCCCAATCTGTTCGGATCCGGCATAGAGCTGGTTCATCCCGACGATGTCGGTCCCTGCGACGTTGCCTTCCTCGCACTGCCGACGGCGGCGTCGATCGAGTCGGCGCGCCAGCATATCGACGCCGGCGCGAAGGTCATCGATCTTGGATCTGCGTTTCGACTGAGAGACCGGTCGATGTGGGAGCGCGTCTACGGTCAGTCCCACAGTGACTGGGCGCTCGCCGACGAATCGGTATACGGTGTGAGCGAACTGCACGCTGCGGAAATCGTGGGCGCTCGCGTGGTCGCTAATCCAGGTTGTTTCTCTTCTGCTGCCATACTGGCCTATGCCCCGTTGGTCAGCGAAGGGCTCGTTCGCTTTGAAGAGCTGGTTGTCTCGGGTCTCTCGGGCACCGCAGGGGCGGGAGCGGAGCTTGCGCGCGCGGCGCACCATCCTGAAATAGGCAACAACATCGTCGCCTACAATGTCGTCGACCACCGCCACACCTATGAGATGGAGCAGGAACTCAGTCTGCTCGCCGGCGCTCCGGTGCGCGTGCACTTCACACCGGTATACGTGCCGATCACGCGCGGAATTCTCGACATGTGCAGCGGCTTCCTCACTCGGGCGGTATCGCGCACGGAACTGCTCGAGCTGTACCGTGATTTCTACGCGGACGCGCCGTTCGTTTCCGCGTACGATCTTGACAAGGAAGAGGGGACGTCGTGGCAGTACCGCCCCTATCCGTGGGTCAGTGCGGTTGCCGGCACAAACTACTGTCAGATCGGTCTCGACGTGGACGAGGCGCGTGGGCGCGTCATCGTACTCTCGGCGCTAGACAGCATCGGCAAAGGGGGAGCGCAGGCCGGAATCGAGAATATGAACTTGATGTTCAACCTGCCGCGAACGGCCGGCCTCTCACGTCGCGGTGCACATCCGAATTGAGTCGGGGTCGATGAAACCGGATTTCGGCGCGACCGCCGACGACTATGCCCGCCACCGCGAAGGATTTCCGACGTCGCTCTTCGAGCGCCTTGGCGAGTTCGGCGTAGGTATGCCCGGGCAGATTGTTACCGATCTAGGGACCGGTACGGGTACGATGGCTCGCGGATTTGCGCGCCGTGGCTGTTCGGTCACCGGAATCGACATTTCCGGCGAGCTCTTGGAGCAGGGGAGGGCGATCGATCGGTCGGAGGGCGTCGAGATCACGTATCGAGTCGCAAGTGCCGAAGACACGGGTCTCGATAGTGATTGTTGCGATGTCGTTTCGGCCGGCCAGTGCTGGCATTGGTTCAAGCGCGATCGCGCAATGGCCGAAGTCGTGCGTCTATTGATACCGGGCGGTCGACTCGTCATTGCGCATTTCGACATGATTCCGGTTCGAGGAAACGTCGTATGGGCGACCGAACGGTTGATCGAAAAACACAATTCTGAGTGGCGCTTGGGCGGCAGCGTCGGGGTGCATCCGTGGTGGTTACGAGAGGTCTGCGACGCCGGGTTCGTCGATGTAACAACGTTCTCATACGACGTTGCCGTCATGTACTCGCCCGAGCGTTGGCGCGGCCGCATACGGGCTAGCGCCGGTGTGGGCGCTTCTCTTGACGCGGACGCGGTCGCTTGCTTCGACGACGATCTAGCCCTGACGCTGGCAACCGATTTCTCCGGCACCGAGTTGAGGATTCCGCATCGCGTATTCGCGATCGTTGCGCGGCTGGACGCGCTTTAAACAAGGTCAGAAAAAGGGGGTGACCACTGCGCCATAAGCGATCACCCCCAGCTAAAAGCCCGAATCGGGCTCTACCCGTTTGGAGGAGTGCGACACGAGTTCGGTACGCCATCACCGAACCGAACTCGTGCCGGATCCTACCGCCGTATCGGGCCCACGACGGCAGGACGATGTTGCGCGGTCACTTGGACGCGGCGACCGCGCGAGAAATCATCACGGGGAGAGATCAACGTGTAGGTGCAGTGGGAATGTTTGCGCGCGAGGAAAGGTAACGGTTGCGGTGTACGCGTGGTGGTACGCCGTGGTTTTGGCTGCGGCATGATTCATCCCCTCCTGGGATTGCGGAATCTCAATGTCTGCTGTCGCGGACAAAGACGGGGCGGGTGATGACCGGTCGTCCGCACGGAGGTACGATGGGCGCGACATCGTGGACCCGTGGCGACACTGCAACGCTAGTCGTGTGCGGGGGGATTAGTCAATGAGGTTTTTTTGAGCCGCGTAATTCGCGGCCGTCGTGGGAATGATGGCGCTTGGCGTCGGCCGACGACGTGTCTTACGCCCGCTTCGACTACTCGGCGACGAGTTTGTAACTGGATCGGGGGATCCAGCCGTCGCGTTCGTTAGCGAGCCGAACGTGCGAGAAGCGTGCGCGTTCCTCTAGGATCACAATTTCGGTACCGTCGGGCAGAGCGGCGTTGAAGCGCGCAGCGGCGTTGATCGAATCTGAAGCGCGCGCGACAGTCTCATCCACGATGACGACGGCCGCCGCTGCCCCAGCGGCATCACCTTCGACAACTAGCGAACCGGCGGCACCGATCCAGATGATGATCGGTACGAGCGCGGCGCCGCGCAAGGCTCGTCTGCGCCAACCGATCGCACCGGCGATGCACAGGCACGCCACGAGGAACGCGACCGCCGCGATCGCACTACGATCGTTGCGCGATAGCGTCCGGTGCCAGAAGAAGAATGTATCGAGCACGCCTGCCGACTTGCGGTGCGGGACCCATGTGGGCAACAACGAACGCGCGTGTTGGAGATTCTGCTGTGCGCGGGCGTGACGGGGTTCCGCGTCCAACGCACGGCGATAGGCCAGGACGGCCCGACCGATCGATTGCGATTGCAGCCACGCATTGCCCGCATTGGCCCAGAGATCGGCGGTGCCGCCTTCTTGCTCGGCCAGTTGTTCGAACAGCAGTGCTGAGCGCTCGAAGGTACGATTGCGCGTGTCGCGAGAGGTGGATCTCTGCGCGGCGGAATAAGCTTCTACCGCCTCGGTCAAGGTGTCGTTCGCGCTCGCGGGCCGCGCGGACATGGCACCGGCGAGCACGAAGGCAATCACAGTTGCTAGGACGAAGGAGAACCGTGTGGGGCTCATCGTCTTGGCTCCTCGATGGATTCGGCAACGGCGACGGCGCGCCGTTTGAGGTCTGGATCGACGTGAGAAGCCGCTCCGCCCGGGGCATATGCGATGGCATCGCAGTCGGCGAGTGCCGATTCGAGAGCGTCGCGATCGCTCACGTTACCGCACGAGGCCATGCGCCGCAGTACGTCGGCGATCTCTCGCGCCAACGACGCGTTGCTCAGGGTCTTGCGGTCCTCGGCCAACCGCTTCGCCGCTCGGGCCAGCTCGACGTCGATCTCGCCGCGACTGCGCCGGTAGACACCCATTGCTACCAGGGCAAGACCGGCGGCATAAAAGACTAGCTGCCAGGCGCCGCTTGTGCTCGAGCCGGTGAGCATCGCGGCATCACGCTCGATGGCGAGATCGGCGCCGGTCAGGGTGAACGACGGACGTCTCGACCGAGCCGGTGCATCATCGTCGACGGGTCGAGTGGTTGGGCGATCGGGCGCGCGATCGGAGACTTCTTCGTCAACGGGGACGTTGCGCACGACATCACCGGCGCCGACGATTTGGGCCTCGCGCACCGACAGTGCGATTGGACGCGAACTGTGCGTGTGAAACTCGGCCGCTTCGGGATTGAACCAGGCGAATTCGATGGGCGGGATCTCTTTGACGCCCTGTTCCACGACGCGGATGACCGCCTCGAAGCGTTTCTCTCCGCCCTCGAACCGTCCCGCTCGGGGAGTGCGCACGACGCGAAAGTCTCGGGCCGCCAGCGCGTGTCGACCAATCAACCGTGGCAGCGATGCACTTTCGATAGACCCGCTTCCACGCAAGGTAATGGTAAGCGTGATGGGATCGCCTACTTGCACGACGGATCGGTCGGCGGTCACATCGATGGTGAAACCGTCACCGATGGCCCCTGCGAAACCGGGCGGGCGGCCCACCGTGGGTACGTCGAGGACGCGCAGCGTACGGCGACGGTCGGCTGCGCGGATCTTACGCGCTTGCGTGGGCACGCGGCTGCCGAACACGTCGCGACGCCAGCGCGTCGCTTGATCGACGGTGACGGTTGCCGGATCCAGATCGTAGTCGCCCGGCTTGAGCGGAACGACGACCATCTTCGTGCTGCGTACGAGGTACTCGATACCGCCTTCGTTGCGCGTGCTTTCGCTCGAGCGATACTCTGCGGGCGTTCCGGCCACCGAAATCACGAGCGCGGTGCGCAACTGTCTGCCCTTCGCGTCGGTGTCGGTGACCGAGTCCAGTGCGAAGGAGTCCGACATGTCGAGCATGGGAACGGTAATGCGTTGATTGAAGAGAGTGCCGTGAAGCTCCGGGCTCACCCACCACTCGATTTCGATCGGTAGTCGCTGGCCGACGAAGATGTCGCCCGATGGAATTTTTACACGGACTTTCTGGCCGCTGCTCAGCGGTACGGCCTCGACCTTGATGTTTGTGAGGCCGGTTACTTTCGATGTTGCACCCTGGGTGACGCGAAACGGGCCTATCTGGAAGCGCCCCGCTTTCGGCGGGGATATGCGATACGCGTAGATGAAGCGGACGCTCGAAGATTGGGTCATCTTGCCATTGACAATGCGCACCGAGCGACTGACGCTTGGCGTAACACCAACGAGTTGAAGGTACTCGGCTGCGGGGCCGTGCGCCTTGATCTCCGGTTGCGGTTCTTCGTCGAAACCTTCAGCCGTGACCTCTATCTCGATCGGAACGCCGATGTAGTAGGGCGCTTGGCTGAGCGCGAGTCCCAGTTGCTGAGCGGCTGCTGCGGGTGACAACAATGCGAGAAGCGCCAGGGCGCCCACGATCGCGATCCGCGCATGCTTACCCTTAAGTTTGTTGGTTCGGCCGCTCACCAGTCCTTCTCTACCGGATCATACTGCAAGCTGTCCTGCTCCGCTTGCTCGGCGCGTCGTTGTGCTTCGCGGTCGCGTACTCCCTGAAGCAGCTGGCTGGGGTCGGTGTTGTGCTCCGGCTGCTCGGGTTGCCCGTCCTGTTCACCTGGTTGCTCCTGCTGGTCCTCGCTTTCTTCTCCTTCTTGCTGTTCCGGCGGCGGCGGTGGTTCGAGCAAGGCTATTGCCGCAAGGAGATTGTCCAAGGCCGAGTGCTGATCGCCGCGTACGGTGGGCAGCGGGGCCGGGTTAATGAGCATGTCGCCCGAGGCATTCGTCATGTCGGCGCTTGCGGCGGCGACAAAGGTCGAAGCCTCCGCCATTTTCGACACAGCGTCGGCAAGCTGGGCGGGGTCTTGACCGGAAGCCGCCGGGTCGGATTGCGACAGTGCTCGGCTCTGCTCCGATAGCGCGACCGAGAGCTGCGAGGAGACCTCGGCAAGATTGCGCTGGCGTGGCTCCAGCGGTCCTAACGCGAGTGCGGTTGCATCGAGATTGTCGTCATCGGCCAACGCGGCGATGACTTCTGTCTCGTCGCCGAGTTCCACCTGTTGTCGAGCGGTGTCCTTGAGGTGTTCGATTAGGTTGAAGAAGAGGCGACGAAGTTCGCCGATTTTCTCGATGCAGGCTTCGACGGCCTCGAGGGTTGCGGGTACCGCCATCCGGGCCGTGTCTTCGTCTGCGTGCTCTAGCGCTCCGATCAGCGCATGCGCAGAATGCATCGAAATAATAGCCGCGTCTGCAAGAAGATCGGCGAGCACGTATCGCTGCCGTTCCTGTTCTAAGGCTTGTGGATCGGGCGCAGAGCCGTCGGGGCTTTCGGCGCCTGCTTCGGCTTGCGCGATTGCTAGCGTGATATCGGCCTGCGTTTGGTCGATTAGTTTTTCTATCCGCGCAGAACGATCCAGGTTCTTGTTGTGCAGATCGAGCGCCGCAGTGGAGTATTCAAGTACGGCCTCGATACCGCCGTCGTTCTCGTCGTTGTCGAGCAGGAGGGAGATGCGTGCTTCGGTTTCGTAGAGCAGGTCGACGAGGCGCCGAAGATCGAGAAAACTCTCTCGCGCGGTCATCAGTTCGGCGAGCGCTTCGCTTTGGGCCTCGAGTGCCTTGTCTTCCTTGCCCTCGTGCAGCTGCTTTGCCGCACTACGGAAGGCTTCGGCACCCAGCGAAATATGTGGTGTCGCTTCGGCGATTTGCTCCACGAATCGGGCCTGTTCCGGTGGCAATTCCTGCTCGGAGGCCGCGCTGTGCTGGAGTCCTGCTTCAATCGCTACATAAAGCTCGTCGGCGCGCTCGGTCAGTGTGATCTGCGAGTCGGTCAAATAGTCCTGGGTCAGCCATGCCGCAGCTTGCGTTTGGTTGTCGATGAGTCCCGATCGCGCCGTCATCCGAGTGGCGGTTTGGCGCGCGAGTGCGACGCCGTCCGCAATCAGTTGATCGAGGATGGCAACGGGCTCGAGTAGTTGGTCGCGCGCACGTTTCAGCTCGTCGAGCGATGCGGCCGCTCGCCGATACGACCGCTCGGCTTCGAGACGGCGCATGCGTGCTCGCGCCTGCCCGATGCGTTCGCGTGCGCGATGTGTGTAGTGCAGGAATCCGCCGATTCGGGCTGCTTGAACGGCTTCTTCCGGGCTGCGTTCTTCTTCGCTCTTTGCCTGGATCGCGGCAAGTTCCCCAACCGCGCGCTCGGCGACTTCGTCCGCCTCGCTGAGGATCTCGAGTTGCGATGCGGCGGCCGACCTAAATGCGGAACGCATCGCTTCTTCGCCGGCGGGTGAATCGGCCCGTGCAGCGGCGTCCACCAAGGTAGCGAGGCCGTCGATGAATCCGCGTTGACGTTCGAGTAGCGCAGTCACCGCCCCCAAGAGATCGATATCTTCCTCTTCGCGCAGGCGATCTGCCAGTTCGACGGCACGGCGCGAGACCAGTTCGAGGTTATAGCGCGGATCTTCGCTGCCTGGTCGCAGGTCTACCGCTCGCTGGAACCACGAGCCGGCTCGCCCAAGCGCTTCGAGCGCGCCTTCGGGGTTGTCGGCCAACGCAAGGTCGGCGCGCTTTACTTCGACCCAGCCCAGGTTGTACGTGGCGCGATAGCGCGCTTCGCCGTCGGTACCCGCTTGTTCGCGCACGAACTCGAAATCGCTCTCGGCCGAGTCGAGTCGATCGCCGGCCAGCGCATCGATCGCGTTGTTGTAGGCATCGCGCGGGTCGGTATCGGCATCGCGCTCTTTATCGCTCGAACTGTCCTTCGTCGGTTGGTCCTGGGCCACTCGTTCCGTATTTTGAGCGGCGGCAGCGGCCTGTGTATCGTCGTTGGGCTGCGCATGAGCCGGGGGACTCGCTCCCAAGAGCGCTCCGGCCAACAGAAGCGGCCCGACGAGAGCGCCCATGCCACGTCGATCGGTGTCGGCTGGAGCGGTCGCGCGCGAGGCGACCGCGACCGCAGCGATCAGGCACACCAACGCGAACAGAATCGCGAGTTGAAACGTATCGTCGCGTACGGCCCGGCCCCGGCCGTCGAGCCGACCGCGGGTGAGGCGGGCGATGTGGCGTTCGTAGATCGATTCGAGATCGAGAACGCCGGTCCCGGCGGGGATGTACGCTCCGTCGGTCGCGAGCGCCATCTGTCTGAGCATTTCACCGTCGAGACGGCTCCGTACAATGTTGCCGTCGCCGTCGCGCAAGGCACTACGCGCACCCGTACGCGGGTCGGTGATCATGATCTCGGCACCGGCTTCATCACCGAAGCCGACCGCCAGAATGCGGATGCCGCGCTCGCCCGCTTCCTTGGCGGCTTCTAGCGGGAAAGAATCGTGATCTTCGCCATCGGTGATGAGAAGGATCGACCGTGATACGTCGCCGGCATCACCGAAACCCGCGATCGCTTTTCGAATCGGCTCCTCGAGCCGGGTACCGCCGCGGCTAACGCTTCCTGTTCCGGCTTCGTCGAGCACCAGTCGTAGGAACCCGAAGTCCGGAGTCATCGGCGACAAGACGGTTGCACGTCCGGCGAATGCGATCAGCCCGACCTGATCGCCGCTGAGGTAGGAGAGAAGGTCGCGGATCTCCGCCTTTGCGCGCTCGAGCCGATTGGGCGCCGCGTCTTCGGCCAGCATCGAGTTGGAGACGTCGAGGCAGATCATGATCTCGGCGCCGACCCGCGGTGTCTCAACGAAACGCAATCCAACCTGCGGACGCATGAGCGCCAGCGTGAGGAACGCGCCGGTTGCGACGAACAGTGCGAGTCTGGAGAGACGGCGCCGCAGCGACATCTGGCGGACCAGTACGGCCTGCATGGTTAGCGATACCAGTGCGCCCAGAGACGTGCCGCCGCGCCGCTCGAAAAACGCAATCGCGCCGGCAAGCGCCAGCACGAGCCAGAAGACGTGGATGTTCTCGGGAGCTGCGAAGTGGACCGCGTTCACGGCAGCCTCCGCAGATATGTGCTCGAGAGCAGCAGCGCGAGGGCAATCAAGCCGAGCGAGGCGCGTACCAGGCTCGCGTAGTGTTCTTCGAACTGCAGGTAGCGAAGTTCCGTGATCTCGGTGCGCTCGAGTCGATCGATTTCGCGGTACACCTGTTCGAGGCCTTCGGCATCGCGCGCGTGGAAGTAGCGGCCGTCGGTTCGTGTCGCGATCTGTTGAAGGGTCTCTTCATCAATTTCCACCGGCACGCGTCGGAGGTACTCGCGGCCGCCACGACCCTGCACCGGCATCGGAGCCATTCCGGTCGTTCCCGCACCGATTGTATAAACGCGGATGCCATGGTCGGCGGCGAGGGCGGCGGCCTGAAGCGGCTCTACCGTCCCTGCGTTGTTCACGCCGTCAGTGAGAAGAATGATGATGCGGGATTTTGCCGGATGCTCGCGCAGCCGCTCGACAGAAAGTGCGAGTCCTTCGCCTACAGCCGTCGCGGCTTCCGACTGCAACTTAGCCACTTCTATCTGATCGAGAATACCGACCAGGTTTCCATGATCGAGCGTCAGCGGGCATACGCCGTCGGCGAAGGTGCCGAACGCGACGATGCCGATCAGGTCGTCGGGGCGACCCTTACCGGCGTTCCCGCCCTCCACAAACGTTTTGAAGACGGTCTTTACCGCGTCCAGCCGGCTTACCGTTGCATCGTCTTCGACGAAATCGCGCGCATTCATCGATCCGGACCGATCGATCGCCATGATGATCGCGATGCCCTCGCGCGTGATCGATGTCGTCGCGTCGCCGGTGCGCGGCCCCGCCAACGCGACAGCCAACGCGAGCGCGGCCAACGCGAGCAACCAGGCAGGCAGTGTGGCCAGGCGCACGCGCAGCGATCGCGGAGCTTCACGCGCGAGGGCCAGACTCGAGTAGCTTACGGAAGACGAGACGCGCCGCGTGAGGAAATAGACGACCGGGGCGGCGAGAGCCGCCAGCAAAAACAACGGATCGCGCAACTCGACGCCGTGAGGAAGGAGCAGATCAAGCATTGGCGGCCTCTTCGTCGGCGGCCGAATCGTCATCTCGGGTTTGGTCGAGGAAGAGCCTGGCGCGTAAGAGCGCGTCGCCGATCTCCTGCTCGCCGGGGACGAAGCGCGCAAACTTCACCATGTCGGCGCTCTGAAGAAACCCCTGAAGGAAGCCTTTGTGCTCCGCCAAGAGGTCCGGCGATGCGGCTGCGACGGTGAGGAATTCCTCGGTCGTGAGTTCCGGCGCGCGAAGCTCGAATCGATCTTCAAGGTATCGGCGAATGAGATCGCTTAGTTCCACGAAGAATGCGCTGACTGCCTCCGGACCCGGCAACGGACGGGCGACGAGCGCATCGAGTCGGGCCGTCGCCATCTCGTATGCGCTCTTCCTGCGTGCCTGCGAGTTCCAGCCGCCGCGCAATCGCCAGGCCGTGAACGCCGCTGCCGCCAGAAGCAGGAGGGCGGTGGCGCCGATCCAAACCGGTCGTGATGAGCCGAGCGGTTCGAGTTCGCCGATCGGCGGTTTGAGTTCGGTGGCGGCCATCGTGGGAACCACCGACATGACTTCGAAGGGAACCTGTTCGGTGAGCAGTTCGTAGGCGTCTTCGCCGTCTGGTGCCGGTTTGCTGCCGTCGCGGTGGTCGACAAACTCGACGATCAGCGGGGGGATGCTGGCCTTGCCCGATGCCGTAAGTTCGAGCGCGTAGCGTTGCGACGCCACAGTACGGCCTTCGTCGTCGAGACGGTCGCTGGGAAGAAAATCGACGATCGGAAAGCGCTCGAGCGCCTGACCGAAACTAGGCATCAGTAACTCGACGTCTTCCTCCGCGGTTACTTCGAGCGTGAGTGTGAGCGTGTCGCCGACGCGCGGTGTCGAAGGATCCAGCCTTACGACGACGCGCACCGGACCGCGCTCGGCCACGCTTTCGATCGGCATCGCGGCGTCGTTTGATGCGGTTTCCGTTTCCTGGCTCTCGGCGGAATGCGCCGCGGCGAATGCCATGGTGCAAACGAATGCGAAGACGATACGCCGAATCAACGTCGTTGCCTCCGTTCGCGCATGCGGAAGAACTTGACCAACGGTTCGACCACCGAGTCGGCGGCATCGATGTGGATGAAGTCGATCCCGCTCGAGCGCAGCCGACGTTCGAGGTCGTTGATCCGAGCGTGGGATTGTTCGGCCAGCCGGTGACGAAACGCGGAGGATGCGGTGTCATAGAGTCCGATTTCTCCGGTTTCCGCGTCGCGCATCGTGACCAATCCGACGCTCGGCAGCTCCAATTCACGTGGGTCGCTGACCAAGACCGCGATGACATCGTGCTTCCTGTTGGCTGAGCGAAGCGCGTTCTCGAAGTTTTCGTCGAGGAAATCACTGACAACGAAGCAAACCGCCCGACGTTTACACACCGACATGATGAACTCGGTCGCCGCGGCGATGTCGGTGGATTGGTGCGCGCGGCGCAGCGTGCGCCCGCCAACGCCCAATAGACTGCGCACGCGATCGACGGCGCTGCGCTTGGTCGGGGTTTCCCGGGCCGCGGCGGGCAGCCGAGGCCCAGCGGCATCATTCTCGGAACCATGCGCGAGTACTTCACGAACCACGCGCAGCGCGTGCTTCTGGCCTTTGCGGGGGGGGATGTACTGTTCGATGTCACCGTGGAACAGCACAAGACCGACCTTGTCGTCGTTGCGGATCGCCGAGAAGGCGAGCAACGCACACAGCTCCGCTGTCGCATCGCGTTTTGAGCGAGTGCCCGATCCGAACTCCTGGCTGGCCGAAACATCGGCCATCAACATCAGGGTGAGCTGTCGCTCTTCGACGTAACGCTTTATGTACGGTTCGCCCGTGCGCGCGGTAACGTTCCAATCAATCGAACGAACGTCGTCGCCGGGCGTGTACGGACGCACTTCGTCGAACTCGACACCACCGCCTTTGAATACGGATATGTATTCGCCGGCCAGGACGTCTGCGACCTGGCGACCCGTACGCACTTGGATTTCGCGTACCCGTCGTATGATCTCGCTTGCGAGCATCGGTGTTGTGTCGCTAAGGAACCAGAACCGAGTCGAGGATGCGTGCGACGATATCTTCGCTCGTTTTCCCTTCTGCTTCGGCTTCGTAGCTGATCGCGATGCGGTGACGGAGCACGTCAGGGACGAGTGTCTTTACATCGTGTGGCGTCACATAGTTGCGGCCCTGCAGATACGCGTGTCCCTTGGCCGCGTGCATGAGCCAGATCGATGCGCGCGGGCTCGCTCCGTGCTCGATCATGCCGTCGAGACCGGTCACGTTGGCTTCTTCCGGATCGCGCGATGCGCGCACGAGGTCGACTACGTAGTTGCGAACCTTCTCGTCGACGAATACGTCGGCGACCTCTTTGCGGGCCGCGAATATCTCGGCCGGCGTACACACGGGCGAGACTTCCGGAATCGCCTGGCCTGTCGCCATTCGGTCGAGCACCTTGCGCTCGTCGTCGCGACTCGGATAGTCGACTTTGAGCTTCATCATGAACCGATCGATCTGTGCTTCGGGCAACGGGTAGGTGCCTTCCTGCTCGATCGGATTCTGGGTGGCGAGCACTAGGAAGGGCTCCTCCATCTTGTAGGTGGTGCCTCCAATCGTCGCCTGGCGCTCCTGCATTGCTTCCAGAAGTGCCGCCTGAACCTTCGCCGGGGCCCTATTTATTTCGTCCGCGAGCACGAGATTCGAAAAAATTGGGCCCTGTTTGATGCTGTAGGTGCCTTCTTTGGGATTAAAAATTTCAGTGCCGATGACGTCGGCCGGGAGCATATCCGGTGTGAACTGGATGCGGGAAAACCCGGTATCGATCGCTGCCGCGAGCGATCGCACCGCGAGCGTCTTGGCCAGGCCCGGCATGCCCTCGAGCAGTACGTGGCCGCCGGTGAGAAGACCCGTCAGAAGCCGCATCACAACGGCTTCCTGTCCGACTAGTACCTTACCGATTTCATTGACTAAATTGCTTCCGAGCCTACTCGAGTCCGTGCCCGCGTCGGTTGTATTAGTTGTCGCCATCTTGGTGTTTTCGCCCCTTGGAGTTGTGCCGCGCGAGCACGCCGGGGAGGTGGCTTCCGCGCGAACTGTATCTGGATATTACACCCAACGTTGAGCACACGATCAAGTTACGGTGGGTTGGCCGACGAACGGCAGCCGGGCGATTTGGTACCCGAGGTGCGCTCAGATTGCCGTCGCCGCCCTACGATTTGTGCGCATAACTCGGCACGTATGTCTGGCATTCGCGTGCCTGGTGAGTTATTCCGAATGCAGTGGTGAGGATTGCGATGTCGTTGTTGCAAAGCCGCAGAGAGTGTTGCTCGACCGATGCGTTGCACGTTTCGATCGAAAGACGGGCTCCGGGCGCGTGGCACGCCAGCGTATCCGCACTAAGAGGACCGCTCTCTTTTTTGGCCGGGTGGCCGAGTTGATAGACAAATTTAGTCAGATCGTCGAGCGAAGCTCGGCCTAAGAAACAACACTAAGATTCGGAGAAATTAATGGCGAAGAAGGCATCAGGAATTAGCAGCGCAATGACGAAGTCTCAGATCTTTTCGGAGATCGCAGAAAACACCGGATTGGCGAAGAAAGAGATCTCCGCGGTGTTCGACGAGCTCGGAACCCTCGTTGAACGTCATGTCCGCAAGCGTGCGGCCGGGCAGTTCACTCTTCCGGGGTTGTTGAAGATCAAAACCGTGAAGAAGCCTGCGCGTGCCGCGCAGAAAAACGTACCCAACCCGTTCCGCCCCGGCGAAACGATGGACATTGCGGCGAAGCCGGCGAGTATTCGCGTTAAGGTTCTCCCGCTCAAGAAACTCAAGGACATGGCCGGCTAGTCCAGCCAACGTGTTCTTCTCAGCTTCGGGCCCGTCGCGGATCATGATTGATCGTGACGGGCCCGACCTTTTTGCGCCGTGTCGTTTCTAAGCTTCGGCGAACAAGTACTTCACTATTTTGACCGGCCGCACGACGCGGTATTGACGTTGCCCATCCGTGGACCCGCTGCTTGGCGTGGTGATCGCTTGCGCGCGACAGACGATTGGATACGCACGTTCTCCTCGCAGGAGATCTCGGAACTTGAAGAGGCGGCGTGCCGTGTTCGAGATAAACATTCGCCGCAGTCCGGGCACGTCCCAATGGAAAAGCTCGTCAATATCGAGGCGGCGGAGTTTCTGTTACCGATGCTCGGTGCGCGTGTTTGTGAATGGCGCGACGAACTTTCGAACGGGCGTGGTTTCTTGCTCTTGCGCGGCCTTCCGGTTGAGCAGTGGGGTGAGGAGCTATCGAGCGTCGTATACTGGGGCCTTGGACTGCATCTCGGCTCGCCGGGCGGTCAAAACCCCGCCGGAGATCTGCTTGGCCACGTGCTCGACACGGGGGTGCAAGAGAGCGATCCGCACGTACGTCGCTACCTGACCTCGGGCGATATACGGTACCACTGTGATGCCGCCGATGTGGTCGGGCTGCTCTGTCTCGCCGCACCCGAGAGCGGTGGTGCGTCTCGACTTGCCAGTTCGGTGACGGTGTTCAACGAGTTGCTCGCCCAGCGCCCCGAGCTCACTCGGCGACTCTTCGAGCCGTTCTTGCTCGACGCGCGCAGCGACGACGCCGACGGTGCGATTCGACATATACCCGTCACGCCGTGCTGCGCGGCCGATGGCCGTCTGCGCACATTTTTCCACAGCGATTATTTTCGATCTGTGGTTCGCCACGACGATGTGCCCGAGTTGACCGACGAAGAGTCGACACTGCTCGATCTGTACGAAGATATCGCGAATCGTGAGGAACTCCGTCTCGATATGCAGCTCGCCCCCGGCGACATCCAGTTGGTATCGAATCATACCGTGCTGCACGCGCGCACGGCCTACACCGACGATGGAGCTGCGAGCCGCAAACGACATCTGTTGCGGCTTTGGGTATCGGTGGCCTGACCGTGGGGCGCCGCGACAGCGAACGGGTAGAGCCTGATCTCTCTACTGACAAAGGACTATTCGTCTACGAGTATGAAGGTTGGATGATTCTCGCGGGCCGTACCGATGCGGACAACGAACGGCTGAGTCTTCGCATCGCGCGCCCCGCCGACTGGTGGTTCCATGTGAGCAGCGTGCCGGGGAGTCACGTGGTATTGCGCGCGCGCGACGGTGAAGTGCCGGGCCGCGCTGTTCTCGAAGCCGCCGCCGCCGTCGCCGCCTATCACAGCAAGGCACGTTCGGGCGGTACCGTACCGGTGTCGTGCACACGCGCCGAGTACGTCAGCAAGCCGCGCGGTGCGGAGACCGGCACCGTATCTATCCGCAAGCAGCGCACGCTCAAGGTGCGCCCGGCGCTGCCCGACTGATAGGAAAACAAAGTCGGGGATGATATGTCCATCCGATTAGTCCTGAAGGAGTATGACTGTGGCAAGTAAGATGATCTTCAAAAATCGCATCCGATTCACAACATTCGTTGCAGCCGCGTCGATTGCCGTGGCGCTGGCCGGTTGTAGCCAGTCCGGCGAAGAACCTGGTGAGGGAACCGCTACAGAGACCGAAAGTAGCGAAGCACCGGCAGCCGTGGAGGCAAACAAGATCGTGACCACAGACAGCGGGCTCAAATACGAAGTATTGGAATCGGGTGAGGGCGCCTCACCGAAAGAAACGGACAGAGTCACGGTCCACTATCGCGGAACGCTGGAAGACGGTACCGAGTTCGACTCGTCGCACAAGAGAGGCCAACCCGCTCAGTTCCCGGTCAACCGCGTGATCGCGGGCTGGACGGAAGCGCTTCAGATGATGAAAGAAGGCGACAAGTGGCAGCTTACCATCCCACCCGATCTGGGCTATGGCAGCCGCGGTGCTGGGGGCGCGATCCCGCCGAATGCGACGCTGATCTTCGAAGTCGAACTCATCAAGGTCAACTGAGCGCACCAGCGATCGTGACCGACAACGACATCGCCAAGGACTACAGCCACGTAAAGCCGTTTCCGTCGGCTACGGTCATTCTGCTACGTGACCACGACGGCGGGATCGAGGTTCTGTTGCTGCGCCGTAGCGCGAAGCTCGAGACGCACGGCGGCTATTGGGTGTTTCCAGGCGGCCGCGTGGACAAGGCCGATTACGGTAGTTCGCCGGATGTGTTTGAGGCGGCGCGCAACGCGGCGGTTCGTGAGGTGGCTGAGGAATCTGGGCTCGAGGTCGCGCGCGACGACTTAGTTCCTGTGTCGCGATGGATTACGCCGCCCGTGATGCCGAAGCGGTTCGACACATGGTTCTTCATCACCGGCGCAAGCGATGCGGAAGTGGAGGTGGACGGCGGGGAGATCGATTTGCACCGATGGCTCACGCCGACGTGCGCTCTTGATGAGTTCAAAGAGCAGAAGCTCCAGTTGCCGCCTCCTACGTTTGTGACGCTCACGATGCTTTCCCAGTTCGCGTCTGTCGATGCAGTGCTCAGTGACATCGGCGCGCGGGCGCTGGAGGAGTTCCTCCCGCGTATCGAACGCTTTGACGGGGGGGCATGTGCGCTCTACCACGGCGACGCCGGCTACGAGACTGGGCAGGTCGATGCCGAAGGTGCCCGTCACCGTCTTTGGTTTCTTGAAGAGGGTTGGCGCTACGAGCGCGACGTCTGATCGCAATTCCTTCCGTTAGTCGATGTATCCCATGCTCCGGAGCATCTCGATAGCCTTCGCACGCGGCACACCTCTGGCCTGCGCTGTGTACCCTGCGTTCGTCATCTCTTCTTTGTACTGATCGAGTAATTCGAGGATCTCGCGCTGAGCGGGGTCTTTCGCATCGAATAGATCATTCCGCTCTTCGGGGTCGCGCGCGAGGTCGTAGACCGAGTGATACCAGGAGTCATCGGTGCGACGGCGCAGCTTGAAGTACAAGTCCCCGCGTCGTGCCGACACCCACATGTACTCTGGGTTGGGGGAAGGGAAGAGAGCCGAGAGGTGCTCCATTCGTCTTCCCCGCATCGGCGCGAACAGAAGTGCCGAATGGCTGAAAGCAGTCAGATCGGGCGGTTTGCTGTGTCGTCTTATCGGCGCCGCGAGGTTCGCGCCGCGTCCTTCGTAATCCTCCGGAAGTGCGATTCCGGCGAGTGAGGTCAACGTGGGCATCACGTCGATCGAACGCGACACGCCGGTGTAGCGCCAGGCTGGGATGCCTACGTTGGGGCCGCTCATCATGAGCGCTACATTGATCACCTCGGGCGCGAGTTGGTAGCCGTGCGTCCACCGTAGCAGGGCATTGTCGCGCCACAATACTTCGCCGTGATCCGAAGTGAAGGCGATCACGGAATCTTCGAACAGCCCGGCAGCCTCGACGGCTGCCACCACGGCGCCGAACATCTTGTCGAGCCGGTACATATCGGCTTTGTAGAGCATTTCGTTGATCTCGCGTAACCGTCGCTCGTCGGTCGCGCTGAGCTCGAGTTCCTCCACGGCGACATCGTAATCCACCGACAGTAAGCGTAAGTGGTCTTTGTTGAGCTGCTTGAATTTCTCGAGCTCTTCGTCGTTTCCTCGTTTTGTGCACTCGCCCGGGTATCGGTTGCAGAACTCGTCGAGGAGCTCGCCTTGGTAGGGCCCGTGTGTGACGGTGAAATTGGTAACGACGAACGCGCGGTAGTCCGGTTCGTTGGTCAGGCGCTCGAGGATCTTTACAAAGGGTTCACTGGAAGCCTCCAGCGGTCCGTCTTGGTATTGTTGTGTGACCGGTACTCCTTGCGCGTACTCCAACCGACTCGAAGCCATTTTATGGAACAGCCACGAGTGTGTATCATAGCCGGCGGCGGCAAAGACCTCGGGTACGACGACGAGTTTGGGCAACAGTTTGCGCGGATGTTTGAAAATTCCGTGAATGCGCGCCTGGCTTCCTGTGAACAGCGAAGCGAACGCGATACCCGACTGCCCCGATTCCGTGTGATGTTTGTCGAAGACCGTCGCGCCCTTGGCAAAGGTCTCGAGGTGAGGCGTGTACACCACGTCGGTGTTGTAAGGCGCAGCGTACAGGCGGTTTACGGTACAGCTGGCATACAGGATGACCAAGCGCGGCTGTGGATACTGCGTGGCGACGGGTTTGCAGCCCAAAGCACCGGCTGCGATGGCGGCGCTGCCCGCAACGGTGACAAGAGCGCGTTGTAACAGCCTCATGCGGGAAGCTCGGATCATCCGACCTGTATAACCGAGGCGGGTGTCGGCGAAAACAAAACCGCTTGATCGCCGACGCACCGGTATCCGACCGCTCGTAATGGGCGTCCCCTCCCGATTGCTTCGCTTGCAACATCGCCCTGCGTGGCGATAGTAGGCGCGCACGGTACCGCTGCGCGCGCCTGCGGTGCCTGATCACGATGCGTCAGGATCATCGTCCATACCTCATCAAGAAGCTTTCGGGGCAGCTCAATCGACTGTACACCGAGCGGTTTCTCTTCCCGCATTTCGACCACGTCGGCGTCGGTGCGCGGGTAACGAACCCGCGCTACTTCGACGTCCACGGCCCTCGTATCCGGCTCGGTGACCATATCCATATGATGGCCACGCGAGACAACCAGGTACGTTTTTCCGTTTGGACCGACGGAGAGCGCAGTGGAAGCATCAGCCTCGGTGATTACAGCATCATTCTTCCCGGTGCACGCATTTCGAGCGCGTGCGGGGTCGTGCTCGGTAAGAACTGTATGATGGCGAGCAATAGCTACATCACCGATGCGGATTGGCACGATATCTACAATCGCAGTTCTGCACCCGGAGGTTCCGGCAGCGTTGTGCTCGAAGACAACGTTTGGCTTGGCGACAGCGTAATCGTTACGAAGGGTGTTCGTATCGGCTGCAACAGCGTCGCCGGTGCCGGTGCGGTGGTTGCCGACGACGTGCCTCCTAATGTGGTAGTGGCCGGCAATCCGGCGCGCGTGGTGAAGGAACTGGACCCCGATCGTGATTTCGTCACACGCGCGACTCTTTTTGAAGGCGCGGTACCGTACGAAAACTTCATCGACGCGTTTGATCGTGAAGTGCTCGGCGAGAATACGGTAGGTCGTTGGATCCAGTCGATGATCTTGCCCGGTCGCGACTCGTGAGCGCGCCGATCGCTCGAGTTTCTCGAGAAGAATCCGAACGGCCGCGTACCCGTGCTCGAGCTGGAGGACGGCAGCTATCTTGCCGAGTCCAACGCCATTTTGTGGTATCTGGCCGAAGCGACGCCGCTTCTCCCCGACGTCGCGTTTCTATCTACACCTGTTGCGCGACCGCGAGGGTAATGCCGCCGCGCTCGGCGTGATGGAACGTCGCCTCTCTGCGGCCGATTGGCTCGCGAACGATGCGTATTCGATCGCCGATATCGCGTTGTACGCATACACGCACGTAGCCCACGAGGGCGACTTCGATCTCGGCGGCTTTGCGGCCGTCCGGCGCTGGATTGATCGCGTTGCCATGCAGCCAGCACACTCTCCGATCACCGCGGTCTGACACCGACGTATTTTGCTATTGTGGAGTTGGCGGGCTGCGTCCCGCCAGGCATGAGTGCGCGCGCTCGATATGCCGTAAGGGCATGTATCTGTGAGCATTTTGCGCCTGACCTAAGGTGTTTCTCTAGCTATGAGCCCCGAACACACAACGCATACGCCCACGGCGGACGCTGCGGCGAGCGCGTATCCGATACGATTGGCCGGGGCGCACGACGCCGGTGCGGTCGTGTCGGTCGAGGTTGCCGCGGCGCTTCGCTTTCGTGAAACGGCGCATGCCGAGCTCGTCCATACGCGGCCCGGATCGATCGAGGACTACCGTCTCGCGGCCGTCGAACGGCGTCTTTGGGTTGCACTATCAAGATCGGTGCCGATCGGGTTCGCATTGGTCGAAGTCGACGATGTCGATGTCCATCTCGAAGAAATCGACGTCGCGCCCGAACACGGTGGGCGAGGGGTCGGCGCGCGTCTTCTTGCGCGCGTCTGCGATTGGGCTCGAGCCCGTGGTGCCCCTGCGGTTACGCTTACGAGCTTTGACGACGTTGCATGGAATCGGCCGTTTTATGAACGGCGCGGCTTTCGTGTTCTCGAACAGGCCGAACTCAGCATCGCGCTCTCGCGGCGAATGCAAGAGGAGGCCGCGGTCGGACTCAACGTATCGCGCGTCGCCATGCGTCGCCTCCTGAGCCCTGGTGGAGAAGCGCTCTAGTGACCGGCAAGGCATTGTTGGTTTTCGCTGTTGCCGCCGCGCTGCTGGATGCGTCGGCCGTTTCGGCGTCCGATTACACGGTCGGCCCACGTGGTAGTTGGGTGACGTACGATCCGCTCGAAATGTCGGAGGTGACATCGGTTGAGATGGTAGATCGCGGGACGGTTTACCTACTGTTCGATCGGCAGATCGATACGCGTGCGGCGGCGCGTCGACAGTACACGCGCGTTGCGCGCCGATTTGTGGATCAGATAGGTCTCAGTTCGGCGGGCGAGATCGAGATCGCGTTCGAGCCTGCCTTCCAGAATGTCGTACTGCACGGCGTACGGTTGATTCGTAACGGACTTTCCTACGACCGTCTTGATCGCTCGCGTGTTCACGTGGTCGAATCTGATAGTGCGCGCGAGATTGGGATCTACGACGGTTCGCGTGTTTTGATCGTGCTCGTTCCCGACTTACGCGTGGGGGATACGCTCGAGTACGACTACACCACCGTCGGCGCCAACCCCGTTTTCGACGGCCACTTACTCGAAGAATTACCGTTGGAATGGGACGTGCCGCTTGCACATTTACGCATGCGTGTCGTCGCTCCGCGCGACACGCGGGCGAAATATAGGACACACGGATCGACGCTCGAGCCGACGACCAAGAAGAGCGCCACCGGTCGGGAATGGCTGTGGGAGGTGCACAATGTGGCCGCACGCGTGCCCGACGATCGACTACCGTCTTGGTACCACCCGCACGCGTTCGTCGAACTGAGCGATTTTGCTGACTGGGGAGAGGTTTCGGTCTGGGCCGGCGAGCTTTTTGAAACGCCCCAACCCGCCGATGAGCTCGAAAAACGGGCGGCCGATATCGCGGCAGCCGGCGATGACGCTGCGAGCCGTGCTGCTGTCGCACTGCGATTCGTGCAGGAGGAGATTCGCTACCTCGCTATCGAGATCGGCGAGAATTCGCACGCCCCGGCCGCGCCGCGCGAGGTGCTCCAGCGGCGCTTCGGCGACTGTAAGGATAAATCGCTGCTTCTGGTCGCTCTGCTGCGCGCGTTCGATGTGGAAGCGAATGTAGCACTGGTCAGTACCGGAGAGCGAGATCGGCTCGGCGAGCGTCTCGCGTCGCCGCTTGCGCTCGACCATGCCGTGGTGCGTGTCGACTACGGCGATGAGCGCGGTGTCGTTTGGGTGGATCCCACGCTCGTCTACCAACGCGGACCGAACGCGGTTCTCGACTCGCGTGTACGCGGTACGGCACTGGTGGTCGGACGCGAGGGGGCGGCGTTCGAGGCGATTGTGCCGCCGCGCAACGAACCCGTTGCGACCCAGATCTCGGTGCGAATGGAACTCGGGCGTGGCAAGAAGCCGACATGGATGCGTGTCGATACCCTGCACCGCGGCGCCGCAGCCGAGAACGCACGCCGCGAGATTCGTTCGAGCAGTGTGGCCGCGGCTGAAAAAGCCTACCGTGACTATTACGCCGGTCTCTATCCGTCGCTGATATCGCGTGAGCCGATGCGGGTTCACGATAACGAGGAGGCCAACGAGCTTCGTGTCCGCGAAGAATACACGATCGCTCGCTTTTGGGCCCTCGCCGAGGACTCTAGTCGCTACGAGGGAAGTCTCTTTCCGCTCGAACTGGCCAATCTCATCGAGTTGCCTCAGACGCGAGCGCGCACGATGCCGATCGGGATCGATCACCCGGCAAACCTCGTCTACACGATCCGTGCTGAGATCGATCTCGGCTGGGCGGTGGAGCCGAGCGAGGTAGTCATCGAGGATGCTGCGGTACGTTTCGTTCGCAGAGTGTCGGCCGAGGGAAACGAGCTCGTGCTGCATTACGAGTACCTTACGCGTGCGGATCACGTCGCCGTCGAGGATGCGGCTGCGTATCTGGAGAACCTCGAGAGTATTCGACGCCATCTCGAGTACCCCGTCTCGCGGCCGGTCGAGGCACACATGGCCGCACTCGTGCGCGGACCGTCCGCTTTGAATTGGCCGAAGGTCTTCGGCGCTCTCACGATTGCGCTCTTCGCGTTTTCGTTGGCGGTTGTCTGCGTCTGTCTTCGCTACGCTCCGGTTTTGTACTCCGATGGCGCGGCCGGCGGTGTCGCGCTACCGGTGGGTGGGTGGCTCAACCTGTTGATAGCGGCCCTGGCCGCGCTCGTCGTGGGTGCGGCGCACGATCTTGTGGTGAACTTGATGCCGGCGCTCGAGCCCGGCCTGTGGATCACGCTGACTTCTGCCGACTCGTCGGTCTTTCATCCGTTCTGGGCGCCGTATCTCATGTACGCAATCGTCGCCCGTCTACTCGTGATGGCTTGGCTCGTCGGGGTGATCATCGCGTGTCTGCGACGCAGCACGCGCACGCCGGCCCTGGCTGTAGGCGGGCTCTTCTTGACGTTGCTGTTGGCCGTACTGGAAGCGGACTGCTTCAGGGTGGTGGGTGCGGGGGTAGTCGACCAGGCGGGGTTGGCTACCATCGGGCGAGCCTACTTGAACTTGGTCGCCGCGGCGCTGGTTGTGATCACGACGACGCCTTACTTGCTCTGGTCACGGCGCGCTCGCCAAACGTTCGGTGAGCGCGTCGCAACCTGAGTATTTAGCCCTCGGTGATCGGAACCAGTTCGATCTCGACGCGTCGGTTGGCCCGACGCCCTTCTGCGGTGCCGTTGGTCGCGATCGGTCGGGCTTCTCCGAATCCGAAAATGAGGACGCGCATCTCGTCGACCTGGCGACCGCGCAGGTAATGCGCAACCGTAGATGCGCGGCGCTCGGATAGTGCCTGGTTGTGCGTTTCTGAACCGGTGTTGTCGGTGTGCCCCGATACCTCGACGAGTGTCTTGTTGTACTCGGCGATCACGAGGCCGACGGAGTCGAGAACCCCGAAGAACTGCGGCTTCAGATCTGCGCTGTCGGTCTCGAAAGTTACGTTGCCCGGCATGTTGAGGATGATGTGGTCTCCGCTACGGGTGACGCTTACTCCCGTACCACGCAGTTGCTCGCGCAGCTTGGCCTCTTGCTGGTCCATGTAGAAACCGACGCTGCCACCGGCGAGAGCACCGATGCCGGCGCCGATGAGGGCGCGTTGGCGTCGCTGGTGTCCGTTGTCGCCCGTGATCGCACCGATGATGGCGCCGGCCGCCGCACCGATTGCCGCCCCAGAGGATGCCTTGCTCGTCTGGCTTTCACCCGTGTACGGGTTGATGGTCGAGCATCCGCTCGCAAACGCCACTAGGGTCACGGCTGCGAGTACGCGGTACGCTGCTGACTTATTCATCCTCTGCCCTCCTGACGCATAGGCCGGACTTGACCGGCCATTCGAGTGGACCGGGCTTGACCGGCCGTCCTCATACTCCGCGCTTGGCGGATGGTTATCAATTGCGACCACCATACCGTGGAAGTCTCCGCGCGCGAACGCGCGCTCTGCGGCGATTTGCAACGTACGGGGGAGGCGGCGAC